>JABLTH010048927.1_pt1 | contig 119650 bp, 88 predicted proteins | sample 7875711 | NCBI WGS metagenome assembly JABLTH01 (sample SAMN14941262, study PRJNA633318) | bioreactor metagenome | isolation source: bioreactor | place: China | collected 2019-03-05
GCGACAGCGCATTCGTCACCGTGATCACACTGTTCGACAAATACACATCGTTCCCGGCATCCACCCCCGCCGCGCCCGCCATCGTCAGTGGCTTGTCGCTGAAAACCCCGGCGCCATGCCCGCTCACATCCAGCACGGCATTGTCGCTGATCGTGCCGCCAGTCAAATTGAGAGCACCGGGCGTGTGGCTCAAATTGCTCCGGTTCGCGGTGCTGAAAACACCGCCGCCGCCATGCTCCGCCTCGTTATTAGCAATCGTGCCGCCGTAGAGATTTGCCGTCGCGGCGCCCTGATTCGCCACGCCGCCCCCATAGCCAGTCGGATAGCCCCACTTGTTCCCGCCGTCATTCGCCCGGTTATGCGCAATGGTTCCGCCATACATATTGAACGTCACAGGCTGACCCCAGAACCCTTCGTTATCCACGCCCGCGCCCAACCCGTATGAAACATTGCTGACAATCGTGCCGCCATACATGTTGACGGTGGCCTCGTTGTAAATCGCGCTGCCATCATCGCCCGATATATTGTTTTTCAACGTGACTCCGTCATACAAATTCACCGTGCCGCGATAGCAGAGAATAATGCTGGCCCCCGTATTGCTAAACGACCCGCCATCCAACGTGAGCGTCCCCGACATGCTTGGCGAACCCAATGTCAGCGTCGCGTTCGTGGCCGCCATATTGACGCGCGCCACGTAGAACATGGAGTAGTTGGTCTGCGCATAGTGCACACCTCGCGCAATCGTGCGGTCACCGCCATCACTCACGATCGTAACCTTCCCCACGACATCCACGCGCATTTCTTTATTCGAGGTCATAATCGCGTCGTCCGCGATCATCGTCACGACCCCTGTGCCTGTTCCAATGCTTCCGACCGCATCGGCGACGCTATTGTAGTAATTCGTCACAATGTCGCCATCCAAGACGACGTAACAGGTGGGCGCTGCATCGGCGGATCGAAACGCCGCCACAAGAACAAGAACCGCTGCAAACACGATGGCCTTTAATCTCATAATTCTCTCCCATTCCCTTAAACTCCCCCCGCCCTTATGCGGCTCGCCCGAACGGAGACAATCAAAGAAAAATGTTAGAAGGTCAAGAGAGGAAACCCAGAATTCAAACGCCCAAAGGGGAAGATGAAAGGCAGACCCAGACCTCTTCGTAGCCGCCCGCCGGCGGCTCCGCCCGCCGGCTCGCGGGTTGCTCCGAAAGGCGGAGGCATTCACAACCCACAAGCAACGCCCGGATCGCCTCCACCAGTTGGAGCGTCGCGAGTGTGCGACCCGGACACACATGCGGCCCGATGCCATACACCAAATTCTCCTTCGCGTTCGCCTCGGGCTGAAACGCATCCGGATCCGGAAATACGGCGCGGTCCCGGTTCGCCGCCGTCCAGTGCAACAGCACGCGCGCCTTCGCCGGGATATTCCGCCCATTCAACTCGACTGCGCGCGTCGTTACCCGCCGGTTGGAGACAAACGGATCGTCAATTCGCATCAATTCATCAATCGCCCGCGCCAGCGCCGCCCGGTCATCCAGCCTCCGCCGCACTTCGCGCTGAACCTCCGGACGCGCCGCCAGTTGCTGCGCAATTCCGCCCACGGATGAAGCGATCGAACCGAGGTCGCCCGCCACCCAGTTCCGCAAGACCGAGACCCGCTCCTTGTCCGTCAATTCCCGCTCGCCGCCCTCGGCAGCGGGGTCTTCAACTTTGGCGCGCAACAGGTCCGCCATCGCGTCCTTCCACACCCCGCCCTGCGGCGGTTCGCCGCGATGACGCGCAAGCTCGCCGAGCACCAGCTTATCGAACCGGGCCGCCCCAGCAGCCAGCCGCTTCAAATCCCGGCTCTTCGCCGCTTCCCGATGCTTGCGCATCCAATCCAACAGCGACTCCTCAAGTTCCGGCGCCCACCCCAGCCACCCGCACTGCGCGCGCGCCGCCAGCCGCGAACCGAGCGAGGAGATGATTTCCACCGGATGCTCCTTCGGCAGGCCGCTCACCAGTTCGCCCGCGATACGGCCGAACAGCGGCGCGTAGCCGGTTACCCGCTCCTCGCTCAGAAAATGGTCAATCAACTTCCGGAATCGCCGGTGCTCCTCGCCATCCAAGCCGTTCGGAATCTGCAAATGGCGGGACACCCGACTCGAAAAGGTATCCGCATCGAGCGCGCACGACCGGACTTCGGCATGGCTGGCGGCCACCCACATGACATTCGGCTCCCGCGTGGTCGGGCCGAGATCATTTCCTCTGAATGGACAGGTAATATCGTTTTTCATTTCGCACAGCTGGGAACGAGCAATGTCGCGCAATATCCATTTCTTGCAAGCCCAATCCACAAACGCGGTCGCAGAAGAAGTCAGCGGTGGATTCAACGCGAGAGGTGGAGGACCGGCGCCCTCGCCGGGCCATACCTTTTGTGCAGATCGCCCGACGTGGGCGTCGGGGCTCCAAAGCGGCCAACGGTTGATTCACCGCGGGAGATGGAGGACCGGCGCCCTCGCCGGGCCATACCTTTTGCGAAAATTCATTCGGCTCAGGGGGCCTGGCGCGTGCGGATGAAGATCGGCGGCGCGTTCGTCGGCAACTCGAACGTGGTGACGTTCGTGCCGTTGAGGAAGATATTCGAGGTGAACACCAGCGGCATCCACGTCTGCGGCCCGAGGAGGTTCGTCGCAAATTCGGGATAGAAGTTCCACGAGTTCGTTCCCGTGCTCCGCATCGTCAGCGTGTTGCCCACCTTCACGAGCGAATTCACCTCTTCGTTCACCACCGTGATGACCTGGCGGTAGAGTGTCGGATTCGGTAGCGGCGCGGAATCCTGCACCCGGTAATAGCGCTGGATGATCATCGGATCGCCGATCGCACCCGTGCCGCTGTTCCGAATCTCGTGAAGGAACGACACATTCACCGGACCGCAGGCATCCACCGCATAGATGCTGTTCGTGTTGGGCGCGGGAATCTGGTTGGTATTCGCCACCTGGATGTTCGGCGGCCCGGAAACAATCACTGGCGGCGTGTCGTCCACGATGACCACCTGCACCGCTGTCGTCCGCGCCAAACCGCACTCATCGCGCGCAATCACCGCGAAACCCGAAATCTCGCCCGCAGGATAAACGGACCCGGCCGTCACCGTCTGCGTCACCGAAAGCAACGCGCAATCGTCGCTTCGCACGAGCGGAAGAATCGGCGGCACCGGGCCCATGCAGCTATTTGAATAGACCGAGGCGAAATTGGGGCCGAACGAAAGGTTGTCCACATAGACCCGCCCGGTCGAAGCATTCGTCGCTTGAATAAACTGTCCGGCGATTCGAGCCCACGCCGTGAAATAGGGCGCGGTCGCGGTGACACTGATCGTTTGATAGACCCCCACCATCGCATTGCTCGTCACCAGCGGGGTGCTATAGGCGCCGATCACGCCGCCGTAGCTGTTCGAGTAGAACTCAATCTTGATCTCGAACGTATCGCGTCCCGTCAGCGGCGCATTGGTCGGAATCAAAATACGGGCAGCCGCCCGCCACACGGAGTCATTCGTCGCGCGAAAATCTGAAGCCATATAGAAACCGGAGGAATTGGAGGACCCCGAATTCTGGCCGGAAATGACGAGATGCTTCGACCCCGACTCAGGCTGGGCGGAGCTGATCGCCACATTCGTTCCGCCCCATTTATTCCAATTCGTCATGCTCTGTTCAAAGCCGGGGTTCGGCAGATTGGTGATTGCGACTGAGATGCTCGGCGGATTGGTGTCAATGATCGTAAATGTTCGAGACGTGCTCACCACATTTCCGCCAAGGTCAGTAACTTCATAAAATCTCACGACAACCAAAGGACTCGATGAGCAACTCGACCCATAATTATTTGTCACATTAACCAATCGAATTGAGGGCGTTCCACAGTTGTCCCACGCATTCACATCGTTTGTGCCCGGTGCCGGGATATCCGAAATACAGGAGGCCTGCATCGAAGTCACAGTCACGCTGGGCGGGTTTGTATCCAAGGCGGTTGCCGTGACAAAAATATTGGACGATTGGCCGCATTGATCTGCGGCCAGGAAACGGACGGTAAACGGACCCGGAGTCACACTGGCGCCAACGGCGGGAAACTGTGATGTAAAAGTGACCGAGCACTCATCATAGGCGCTAATCAAAGGGCGCATATCGGTCATGATCGGACATCCCGCCCCGGCGATAATCGTAAAGGGGCTCAAAGTCGCCGCGTCATAAAAGACCCGTCCAAGGCTCTCGAGTTCATCCTGCGCGTACACGAGGCGAATTCGCGCCCAAGCAGTGGCCGCATTGGTTGCGCGCCCAAACGCAGTCAACATGAGATACGAGTCTAAAGGCGACGTCGCGTTCAAAATAGCCGCTGAAGTGTAGGTGTTGAGCACATTTGTGGCGGCGTTCAGATAATCCAATTCAACGCGCGCCATATTGCCACCCAACAGGGGCTGATAGGCCGGCTGTGCCGCGCGAGCGGTGGCCACCCAAGTCTGTCCCGAGACGGCCGGCAACATCTGGGAGATTGAAAAAACGCGGCTCGTGCCGACAAACGCCTCGTCATCCAGCGGATAGTAGGCCAGCAGCGACGGCCTCGCCGATTCGATGTCTATCGCGCCGTTGCTGAAAATCCCCAACATGTCGGCACTCGACAGCGATTCCTGATACAACTGGACATCGTCCATTGCCCCCCGATAGAAACGACCACCCAACGGATCAGTCCCCAGCACGGATGGTCCATCGAATTCTTCGATGGCATGGTTGACTCTATTCGTAACGACTCGGATTTGCCCATTTGTTTGGGCCATCACCAACACCGCGTTTGTTGGGCTGATCGAGAGACCAACAAAAGTCCACACGCCGTTGGACGGGACCAAACCGCCGTTGAAACCGGAGGTGTTGCCGGCGTTGTTCCAGATATACCGCAACTCATTGGTCGGGCCGAAATACAGACCTGCCACGGAGGAATTAGTCCGCGTGAAAAACAAGCCCGCGGAAGTTGTCTGATTACCATTCCGTTTGATCCACATGGTGATCGTAAAATGGTTGTCATTCAGGTTCAGGGCGGGAAGTGTGCCCATGTCATTCGTCCCGTCAAAACTCACTGAAGTCTTGGTGCTGGGCAAAGCCCCGGGCTGACCGCGCACCACGCCGTTCAAATATTGTCCTGAAAGTTGGTTCGCCGAAGCGTCCGACAGCGCAGGCGGCGCAGGCGACGCAATCACCGCATGGTAAGCGCCCGTGTAGGGCATGGTGGTGGTGACACCAAATATCCCATTGGTGTTATCCATTTTGGTCCAACCGCTCAAACTTCCGCTCGCGAACGTGGCATTCACCAACGTCGCCGTAGAATAGCTGAACGTCGGCGGGTTGCGATCTTCGAAGACGAACAGTTGCGTGCAGAAATTTGTCGTTTTGCACGAAGAGACTGATTTGTAGGTGCGCGTCACAATCTTCGGATTGCCCCTGCACCCCGTCCCGCTATTCGTCGTATCACTCACCCATGAGTTCGTTGTGGTCATGTTGCCGCAAAGCCCCGTCGCCACAACAAGCGAGAGATTCGGCGGCGGAATCGTCGCCGTCGTGCACGTATAGTAAACGTCAGCAGGACAGAGAATTGCCGGCGGCAGCGGGTTTGTATTCCCCCCCGTTAACACCTGTCCCGCGTTAATACTGCCCGCAGACGGCATTCCATTTGTCACCCACACAAAATTCGCGGCATTACTCCCCGAACCGGACGCGGCAAGAACATCGCCATTAGGGTCCCACCCATCCGGGTCTTCGCCAATATAACGACTCCCAGGCGGAAGGTTGAGATTAGTAGAGCCATAGCGAATGAAATCCTGCATCACACCCACTTCGTTCAACAATCGGACAGCTCCATTATCAGGAATCAAGCCGGCAATATCCCCAGCTGTATTTGTAAAAACCAACTGAACTCCAGGGGCGTTTGAATCGCCCATCACATAAAATCCGTAGCCGTTGGTCGTGCCGGGGAGTACGACCCCATGGGGAATCTCCATCGTCCATGCGGGCGCTGCTGTGTCTCCCTCAAAAAATTCTGCCTTCCACCCGCCAATGGGTGTACCAGCGCGGCCAACAATCTCCAGAAACTCGTATATGTCATTATCAAATAAGGAGCCTCCCGCCGGATCAATTTCGTTAATCCAAACGGAACCGGGGGGGCTGAAGGAAACGGCGTATTTTAGCGACTCGGATGGCGCGCCAACCGGATATACCGTTGGCGAAGCCGTACCCGGCCCGGCAAAGTTCACCCAGACATAATATTCGACGGATACGCCGGCAGCCTGGGCGGGAATCGGCGTGACTGTTCGATAGAGGTTATTGGATGCGAGCGCCATTCGAATCGGCACAAACATCGAGCTTGTGGGCAAGCGATAGAACGCAACGGGAGAAATATTGCTCGCTGTGGCATTGGGCGAAATGTTCACCTCGATATGCACCGGATTGTTGCTCAACGGATAAAGCGGGCTGTTCACGAGGTTCGAGATAGCGACAGACGCTGGACGCGGCCCGCGCAACATAAATTGGCCGGGATTGATGGAACCCATGGAAGAAGGACTCGGATCGTTCCACGTGAATTCGGAGTAGCTCGATCCCTCCCCGATCAACTGGAGTGAAAATCCAACTGGATCACCGCCAGCTTCTTGAACGCCAATGTCCGGAAACAATTTCCCGGCGGCTACACCGGCGGTACCGGTCATACTGCCCTCGTAGCTTATGAGTTGAAGAATGGTTGAAGGGCTACGACGCGCCAGAGCCATGCCGTCGGGGCTTCCATTTTGAATGCCCGAATAGGGGAAAACGGCCGTGCCATAGCCGGCGACGTCATTGGTCAGTGTCCCTGTCAGGTTAATGGTGGCATATACCGTGGCTTGGCCCGAGGCACCGCCGTTGTAGAGGTAGATCACATAATTGGTCAGCACAAGACCGGCGGGCCCGCAAACTTCAATGGCCTCCCCCTCATCAGCGCCCGCATTATCGTAGTGGAATTCGTTGACCCACAGGTCGCTGTTGGTGAAAGAGTACGAAACATCCTGCACCGAATAGACGCGGCTTGTTTCGTCAAAAGTGAATCGGTAATAGCCCACTAAATTGTTGGTGATCACTATGTCCGATCCGGCGTCCTTTTCCGCCGTGCCTGTCATGGGCACTCCGAAAGCAGACTGATTCGTCTCCTTCCACGTGGTGGAAAAGTCCTCTGTAGCAAATAAAAAGGCTTGGTTGCCCTTTGTCTGAACTCGTTGATAACCCAGCCAGACGCCATTGGAGATCAATATCATGTTCGGCACGTACGTCTCGTAACCGTTAAACGTCGCCGCCACGTTGATATAGGGATACGAGGACGTAAACTGGGCGCGGCCGACCGATGCAGTGAGGGCAAAAAAACATGCCAGAGAAAGTCGAATGAGCCTGCGCTTCATAAGGCTATCCATACCCCGAGCCGCGAGCGCTGCCAAGAGATGAAAAACGGTCATAGGCCCGCCTACTCCGTCACGACTTTGAGATAGCGCACGATCCATTTGTGCGGCCCGCCAACCGATGTGGTATAAGGGTCGCGCCATAGCAACGCCGTCGCGCGCTGCTCGGCGAGCACATTGGTTTTGGAGTCGAGCGCTTGGTCAATGAGCAGGACGGAAAAAAGATTTTGTCGCGTGCTCAGAAGTCCGCATGAATTTCGGATCACGCTCTCCTGCAACATGGGGTTGTTAGCCATTGGGAACGCAGTTAAAATGGCTGTGGAATCACCCATTTCAGATAGGTTCGTGAAGGTGCGGGACGCTTTGATCTGCGTGGCAAACGTCGAAGCATTTGCCGCCGTCACCGTCACGGCATTCGGAGCGCCCGGATAGTACTCGATGGGCATTTTGTTGAACACCGTCGCGAGCACGTTTGGCGTGCGTGTATTCGGGTTGATCTGGCCATGGCGCACCGCGTTCGTCCACACAGTGAAACGATCGAGCACGGGGAAAAAATTCGGGCTGTTGGTCAACAACGAGATCGTCTGCCAGGGTTTATTTGTAGAATAGAGCAAGAATCCCAACTCACCCACTGAAGCGAGGTTCGAAGAATTGCCCACGTACATTTGCCATGAGCCATCGCGCCCCGGCAGATTATACGTCATGACATTGGGCACAACGTCATTCATAGTGCTCATGGAATTCTTGTTCGGCGGCATCTGACGCCACTGGTTGGAGTTGCTGGCGTCCCAGTTTAATCGGGGATCGTCGGCGGCAACGCCCATACTGAATGCAGAGGGGATAACGCTTCCGCCCGCGGTAAAGGCCTGGCCTACCATGATTTTCGGTTGATTTGCCGACAGAGGGCCAAATCCATCCACTTGAGAGCCCCCGAGTTTGAGTATCACAGGCACTTGAACGATAGCGGCAGAAAGATCGGGCGGACCGGCATTCGTAAAGACCACATTGCTCCACGTCGTGGCAGACGGGAACGCATAGGCTCGAATCATGCCGGTCGTCCACGTAACCGGAGAGATAGCAAAATCCGTTGCTACAATGGGTTTCGGATTGGCCTCCGGCGGGTTCGCGCCCGTGTAGCGAGCGCCCACGGTCATCGTCAAAGCGTTCGTTGAGGCCCTCCCAAAGGGATAAAATAACTCAACCCAAACTTGGAACTCATTGGTGTAAACAGGGCCTGTCCCGGTGATGCGATTGCTGACTACAATTTCGTTGATGAGCGGCGTGCGCTCAGCGGCGAACGTGTAGAGGTTCGCAGAGGATTGGAAGGTGCTGTCGGGGTCGAGATATTCGATCAGACTGCTGACCACGGAGTCGGCCTCCACAATGCCCATGGATTGAAAGGCCGCCGTGACACTTAGCTTGTTGGTGATGATGTCGTTAAGCGACCTAATAACAAGGGACGTTTGAGCTATTTTCCCGTCCGCCCAACCGACAGGAAAATAAGAATAGCTGACTAGATTGGATGGATGCGTGTAGTTAGCTTTGAGGGGATATTGCGACCCGCCAAAACCGAACCCAAACTGTTTCCAAATATCGCAAATGGTTTCGATACGTCCGGAAGGATACGTTCCAGAAACTTTGTGGGATTTATTCCAGAAAAAATTCGTCCACTGGGGCGTGATGTCCAAGAACAACGAAGTGTCCAATTGAATTTCGTTGACACTGTCCCCGTTATTCCGCGCCAGCACGCCATCCTGCTGATCATAGCCGCGATTAACGTCAAACAATCCGGAGCAGTCAGCAATAACGAAACCCACACGCCCAAGTAGATTGGTCCCGGAATAAACGTAGTCCCACTGTGATGTCCTGCTCCGCATCTCTTGAACCAAATGGCCAGGCGCATAGTTTGTGATATAGCCATCCATGAGCGGCGGCGTATTGCTACCACCCGATCCCGGCCCTGAGAACAACGTGTTCCACGGCGGATAAATCCACTTATTGGTCAGCGAGTCGCCATCTATGCGATCCATGGCGCGCGCCAGCGCAGCAGACACCATTTGCCGCGATTTGACAAAATCCGAGTAATTGCCGGCCGTCAAACGTTCAATGCGATTGGAAATCGAAAACCCGACGGCCATGATGAGCAAGAGCGCCAAGAAGCCGAGGACGATGATCAGCGTAATCCCGGACCGGGAGTCGCCTTCGGTATGAGGCCGCGCGGAAATTTCCTGGTCCTCTCGCCCGCCGCTGTGGGAAGCATGCGAATGGATTTCACATTGCGTTGCGCGGCGAACCGGTGAAAGACCACGCCCGGCCGCGGGGTAAAAATGCCTTCTACTGCTGAACATAGCCTTGCCGATTGTTTAAATAAACTCGAGTTTGATACCGACGCGTTGCCCTGACAACCAACGGATCCAAGCCCCCCCTGATGGAAGCCCTTTCCGCATCCTCATCCCCCAAGACCTCGAGGTAAAGATCCACGTAGAGCGGGATCCCGCGGACAGATGAGTCGTAATCGCTGTAGACAACGCCGTTGGAGTCCGCAACAAACACTTCAAAATTTCGCACATTTTCCGCGATGACACCGGAATTAGCTTCGGTAAGATTATGAGTCATCCAGTCGGTCCACCAAGTTAGATTCGTCACGCTATCGAAATCATCATTGTCCCGCGATCGAAGATAGTGCGAAATTAAGCTGTATCGCCCGGTCCGCGCGGGGTCTGGAATGATTCGGTAAAGCACCTGCTTGAAATCGCGTTCGTTAAAGCTGTTGGTGGTGATCGCGATCTGGTTCAAGGTCACAAAGCCCAGCCGGTCGCTTTCAGGCTTGCCGCCCAAAAATGAATCCTTATCAGACTGAAGGCGAAGCGTCGGCGCATTTGAGACGCCCCCAATAAGAGCCATGCTCAGATCGCGCGTGATCATTTCCATCGCCACGCGCCCACTGATGTTGCTCTCCACCTTCTTGTTCCCCAATTTCCAAATCCGGGAGCTATTTCCGAAGACTTTGCCCAGCAACAGCACGATGATGGACAGCAAAGCAAGCGACGCCAGCAACTCAATCAATGTGAAGGCCCGTCGGCGATTATTCACGGCGGTACAGTTCCATGTAGGTGGTGGTCACGTCTCGTTTAATCTTCGAATACCCATCCCATGTGGTCAGAAGTATGGATTTTCGATTATCACTGATATCCTGAATCCTGACTTCATAGCGATAAGTCATTTCTTCGATATCGGGGTCTTCAAGGGGGCGAAACGTTAGCTGGATCCCCGCGCCGGCTGTATCGCCGGGCACAACCTGCATTGCCTTGTCCTGCTGGTCGGCCCACATCCCGCCCCCACTGCCTGTATAGTAGGTGGGAGGCGTGAGTTTAAAGTCGGGATTGCCCTCTTTAACCTTGTCCCAGTCCGTGACTTCCGCCAGTGCGCGAAATCCATTCATCACGTATTCGGCAAACAAAGCGCGGTGAGTGTCGCGAATGGACTTGTTGTTCAAATCAAGCCCAACAACAAACAGACTAATGACGCCCAGCAGTCCGACGGCGATAATCAGCAAGGCCAACGCTGTCTCGACCAGCGAAAATCCTTCCAACGTCCGTGCGGTGCATGAGTTGCCTTTCATAAATCGAACACCTTAATGGTGGATGAAAAAGCATTGATGACGACGGCGCTGAGCACATTTGTGCCCCTAAACTCAACTGTGGCCTTGCCGGTATTCGTGTCTGCATCAACCCATCCCTCGCGAAAGACCACCATGGGGGAGCGCTGGCTTTGCGACGGCTGTGAGATCATGCCATCGGGTTTGAATTCAATCACAACCATGTTATTTGACACGGTCATCGGAAAGGGAACCGGACGGACATAGTCCGGAACACTGCCCGAAAATATGTTGATGAAGTTGGTCTTTGACGTCGTCGCCCCCGCATCAAAAACCATGCCGTCCGGCAACGTTATCCATTCGCGCAAAAATTCGTTTTGACTAACGGAAAAAACATTGAACGACCGGTAGGCGAGCGCAGCCTCTTTCTTACTGGTTGCAAAGAGGTTCACGTTCGTTGCGGGAAACACAATATACACCCTGTCGCGGTGCGTGATGGCCCACTGTCGCGCAAGAGACAAAATAGCGCGCAATTCCATGGCAGCAGCGGACCTCTTTGATCCACGCGTAATGTCTCGAAATGCCGGCAGCGACAAAGCCAACATGAGACCAACGATAGCGATCACGGCCAACAGTTCCACCAATGTGAAGCCTTCTGAAGAACTCCGCTTCATCGTCTACCTCAGCAATTACTGACTCCACGAAGTAAGGTTGTCATTTGTGGTGAGAACATTTCCGTCAGGCCCACCAGACCAAACCAAGACGGATCGGCCCTGGAACAAGGTGGCATAGGGCGCAGATGGCGTAATTTTGTGGTCGAAATTGTCGTCAACCTTGATGAAATAGGGCTTGTCCCACGGGTCAATAAACGCGCCTTCGGTAGGCGTACCTTTGGGTCCAAGGCTGGAATCCGAAATCTCGAGGAACAGAATGTGGCGGGGATTTGCCTTGCCGCCTTGGTTTTCACCCGAAGAAGTGGAGATATCGCGCAATGTGTAGATCAGTTCGGCCTGATTATTGCCGCTATATTCTTTGTCATTTGATGTGGCAGAACTCGACGGAAACCTCGAATACTCGTTCACGTAGGCCTTGCAAGCGGTCTCTAAACTCTTGATGTCCGATTGGGCCTGCGACTTTTCCGCCTTTACAAAAGCCGAGCGAATTGCGGGAAGAAGTATAGCGGCAAGCAGGGCAATTATGCCGATCACCACAAGCAATTCCACCAGCGTGAATCCTTGACTATTCGAGCATTTTAACTTCATTTGCATATTGGCCTCTGCTATGTACTTACGCGTAAAAACCCTTCCCGTTTATGCCTCATTTTCAACACGTCCACCAACTTCCATCAATTCGCTGTGGAGGACTCTACATCGTCACCAGTATTCGTCATCCTGTCAGGACCCGCCGAATATAGTGAGTAGCTATAGCGAGTTGGACGCTTGTAAATAAATAGCTCCCCCCAAGGATCATTGGTCGGAACACCACCCGCCACGAATGGCGTCAACATGTTGGCGACCCTGTCAAAGGTCTGCGAACTGTCCGGATAAATGTGGTACTGCATTCGATATTCTTCCAATCCCGTCTTAATGCGCTCCATCCCCTCCATGGCTTTGGCCGTAGCGGATTTTCGGGAAGCATAGCCAGATATCCCAAGAACCACCGCAGCCAAAAGGCCAATAATGGCAACGACGGCGAGAAGCTCGACGAGGGTGAAGGCGGCGCGCGAGGCGGCTGATGTAGTGGTTTTCGGGCTTTGCATTTGAAGCATGAGACTACACGAATCCGCATCTTCTGGAAAGGGTTTTGCTGCAAATTGATCGGGATTTGAATAGTTCGAGCCTATCGCGCGTCGAACCTCCCGAAACACTTGATGAACGCGCTGCGAAAGAGTACGAATTTTGCCAGTACATCAACCACGAGGGTTCCATGAAAAAACAATTATTGACCGCTCTGTCTGCCACCTCTGCCCTACTCCTCCTCCCCGGCTGCGCCGCATTCCGGGCCTCCACGTCCGATGTTGACCTCAGCCAGCAAAAACACATGGGCCAGAGCTATGACTATTCCGATATGCGGCTGCTCTCGCAGGAAGTATCATCCGAGCTGGTCGCCAGCCCCTTTCTTGCCAAGTTTCAAGAGCCTCCGATTTTCATGGTGGCCGGCGTTGAAAACCGCACCAGCCAGTATGTGGACACCAAAGGGCTGACAGACAAAATCCGAACGACTTTGATCCAATCGGGCAAAGCCCAGTTCGTGAACGAAGCGCGCCGCGATGACCTGCTCAAAGAACAAGGCTATCAGGCGGCCAACGCCACGCCCGAATCCATGGTCGCCGTGGGCCGCCAGATCGGCGCGAAGTTCATGGTGAGCGGGTCGTTGATGGAAATGAAGGACACCTCGCCGCGGCAGGTGCGCGTTTCCAAACAGAAGGTCAACTACTACAAGCTGACCATCGAAGTAACCGACTTGCAGACCGGCCTGATCGCGTGGACGACGGAAAAGGAATTCGCGCGCCAAGCCAGCCTGCCGCTGATCGGCTGGTAATCATCAGCCCCTCCCGACGGGAGGGCCGCACCGCTCGGCGGCAACGCCGCGCGGTGTCGCTGAGCGAGCGCCCGCCGGGACGAGGACATGCGTAACCTCCGAACATTCTGGAACATCGCCCGGCGGACGATTCCCGTCGCCGCCTCCGCGGCGCTTATGGTCGGTTGCGCAACGGCTCGGCTGAATGACGCGCGCAGTCAATTCTATCGCGGCAATCCCGCGCAGGCCGCGCAAACGCTCGATCAGGCCCCTACCACCGGCAAGGACCGCGTGCTGGTGCTGATGGAACGCGGCATGTCGCGACAGGCGGCCGGCGAATATGAAGCCAGCGTCAGAGATTTTATTCAGGCATCAGACGACCTCGAAAACATGACGGCCATCCAGGTCAGCAAGGACACCACTTCCCTCGTCGTGAACGACACGGTTCAGGATTTTCGCGGCGCGCCGTATGAACGGACCATGCTGCATGTCTTCGCTGCGCTGAGCCACCTGGGCATGGGAAACTTCGAAAACGCGGCCGTCGAAGCGAGGCGCATCATACAATCGCTGACCCCCGAGGCGAAAGGCGACTATCCGGACGACGCATTTTCGCGCTACATGGCGGGTTTCTGTCTTCAAATGATGGATGATCCATCCAACGCCGCTCTGCAATTCCGGAAGGCCGCCGAGCTGGCGCCGTCGGTGAGCATGGATGACAAAACCGGGCGCCTCGCAGACAAGGATGCCACGCCGGACACCGGAGCATGGGATAGCGAGTTGATTTGCTTCGTCCTGACCGGACGCATCTCGCGGGGCGACGACCCATGGGCCCGCTCGCTGAGGTCAACGCACCCCACCTACGGCGAAATCATCATCAATGGCCGACCTGCCGGGCGAAGCTTCATCCTCACCGACACCGTGGATTTGGCGTTCACGACCGACCAAAAGGAAGCGACAAAGAAGGCGATCAAGACCGCCTCGCGCATCGCGCTCAAAGAAACCATCGCCTATCAACTCGATAAGGACAACGCGGCGCTGGGCGCGTTGGCCCGCCTCGTCTTGATCGGATTGCTGGAACAGCCCGACACCCGCCGATGGGAGACGCTGCCCCGGTGGCTCGAAGTCGCGCGCGTTCCCTGCCCTGCCGATCTGAAAGAGTTTGAAGTTGTCTTCCGCACGTCGGCAGGTGTGGAGCTGCGCCGCCAAGTCGTCTCCACGCCTCTCGCCCACCGCCGCACGACGTTCGTCTCGTTCGTCCGCGACCTGCGCTGAATAGCGATTTTGCCGCCGACCGCACATCGAAAAACTTTAGCGCGCGGAGCGGGCGGAAAGCACCATGCGATCCACGTAAATCGTGTCGCCCGCTTTCGGATGATCGAGGAATAAACCGAAGGTTTCGATATGCCGGACATCCAACCGCCGCCCGCTGGGCAACTTCGCAAAAGCGTCGAGATCCACCCAGATCGTGTTCATTCCGGGCTTCAACTCCACCGACATCTGCGCGCGCTCGTTGTACGGCGGATTCACCATGTCGTCCGCGCGAATCCAAAGCATCCGACTCTGCTGCCCGCCGAGATAGACATCCACCGCGAACCGGCCATAACCCGTCCAATCAATCGGGCCGTCGTCGAAAAAAATGCTCGGATAATCATCCGGCGGATCGGTCACTTCCAACTGCAGCGAATATTTCCCCATCGTCACATGCTCGCGCGATTGGCGGATCGTGCAGCCTTCGGCCTTCCATCGGCCCAGTTCAACGGGCCGCTCGAACGAATCGAGCACGGGAAACGCGCGGATGCCCGCATACCAATCGGCCGCCATGAGGAGCAGCGGCGTGAGACACGCCATGAGCGCCACACCGGCCAGCCCCACGAATAGTTTTCGATGGTGCTGGGAATCGGCTTTGAACGCGAGATAGACACACGCGGCGGCAAACGCGCCGGCGGCGCCCAGCAGCCAATCGTTCAGCGCGGCGGTGCGCCCAAAATAGGGTTGAAAAATTTCCACCAACAGCGCAATGCCAAACGCCGAGCAGACGACCAACCCCGCCTTGAGCAATGCGCTGCGGCCCCGCCGAATGACCGACAGCAAGCCGGCCGCGATCGTCGCCATGGCGGGAAAGTGCGCGAGGTCGTGGGTGTACTGCGCGAACCGCCCCCCATGCCCGCCCCACCCCGGCACAAAGAAAAGGCTGAGCACGGCGGTCAACATCACATAGGCAGGCAACCTCCGACGGTGCGGCTTGAGCCATCGCGCTACCGAACCTGGCGGATTGCTGGCCGCTTCGCTCATCTCGAGTCACACCACGCTATTTCTCGTCCTGATTGAGGATCACGCGAGAGAGCCGGCGGATGTTCGGATTCGAGACCGACTGATAATCCTCATAGAAGAAATCGCCGCCACGGGTGGAGATGAAGTTCGCCTTTTGATTCGTCGCCACCCCTTGCGGAGCGTTCGACCAATTCAGGTAGTCCTTCCCAATGGCCATGTCGGTGGCGTACTGGACCTGATATTCTTCACCCCACGCGCCGCGCCACTTGATGGAGTTCGGCACGCCATCCGATCCGTTGATCTCGCTGATCTGGAAGGCGCCAAAGAACATGTTGATCCGCGCGTCGTTCGTGTCGCTGAGGAAGGGCGACTGCTCCATGATCACGCGCCATTTTCCGCGCCCGTAGGTGTTGAAGTTCGGCGAGAGCGTCCAGATGAAGTATTCCTGATATGCGGAAACGTTGGTCGCAAGCGCTCCCCAAGTGAGACCCAAATCGCCGGAGTATTCGATGCGCACGGTCGCGCCGCTCGGAATCTGGTGGCTGTACCACTGGAGAAGGTACGGACTATCGCCGGCGGTAAGCGTGAGATCATTATTGGCCGTGCGGATGTCAAAGTACACGTTGGTGAAGGACTTGCTGGCCTGCGCAGTGCCGCCATACGCTCCGATATTCGCGCGGCTCCCGTTCGGCGCGAGTTCGTTGGTGTAGGACGTGAGCGGATTCGCCTTGTCCAATCCCCACGCATTCTCGCTATCCGTGACAAAGCCAACGCCATCCACGTAGCGGCCGGCCTTCGACTTCAAATGGAAGTCGCCCGAAGCCACATTCGCCAGTTGCGGGTTGGTCACGGCGCTCCGGTAGTCGTGCATTTTGATCTGCCGCCACGCGCCGAGCGATTCGTAGTTCATGGCGATGCCCATGGTCGAGAGCGCGTTCGTGTCGAAATAGTAGTTGTTGTAGTCAATGAACGCCGCGTCGAGCACGGACAGCGGACCAGCATAGACATACACCGGCAGGTTCGATTCCTGCCCGAACATGTAAAAGATGTTGTTTTGAAGCGTATTGTTGAGCGCATTGGACAACACGATCGCCACCGTGACGTTGCTGACGAACGTGATGTTCTCCACGCGCGTCGTTTGCGCGTGGGTGATGGACACGCCGGCAACCTGTTGGTTCCAGAATCGCGACTGGCGCACCTGAACATCCAGCGTGTTGGTCGCCACGAAGCCAATCATGTTGTCGCGAATGAGGGAGCGTTCCACGGTGCTGAAGCGATTGGAGTTGAAGAGAATGCCGTTGTAGGCGTCCCGCACGGTGAGGTCGCGCAATTTCACGCTGTTCGCATAGATCTCAATGCCGTTCGCGTTGTCCACGAGCTTGTTATTGCGCGCCAGCACGGTTCCGCCCGAAACATACTGCGTGCTGCCCTGAATGATCACATCGTTGCCGAAGTCGCCGCCATCCGACCAATTCACACGGACATTGCCGCCGGTATAAGATCCGGTGTCCACATAAACAATGTCGCCGCCTTCGAGGTCGTACGCCGTGAGAATGTCCGCCAGGCTCGACTTCGGCGTGGCGGGCGCTGTCCCGTTGTTCCCCGATGCGCCGATGGCGGTCGTATAAACGTCGCCGGAAGTGGAGCCATCGTTCACATAGAAAGATTGCGGCGTGTTTCGCAACGAGAACGCCGTCTTGTTCGTGTCGGAAATGCCCACATCGCCATTGAGCAGAACGCGCCAACGCGCATTGAAGCTCGAAGCCGAATTCGTCGAGTTCCAGACATAGGAATTCGTCAGCGCCAGATTTGCCGCGATCGTCGTCCAGCTCACGCCTCCGTTCGCGGAGTACTGCAGCGTTATCGTGTTGGTCGGATCCAAGTCGGCGGGATAGCGCCAATTGAGCGTGACATTCGCGCCCTTCAACACGCCGCCGTCATCCGCCGTGACCACCTGCACCCAGGGATCCGTGCGGCTCATACTGGCTTCCAAGGTTCCGCCATAAGCGCCCTGATTGACCCGCCCGCCGTTCGGATAGTACTCGGCGCTGTAGGGAGTGGCCGGATCGCCCGCATCAATGGAAGGCGAATGCTCCGCGTCCAGAACAAAGATTCCCGCCTGATAACGCCCCTCAAGCGAGCGCAGGTGATAGTCGCGTCCCGGCTCATTCGCGAAGAGCGGATCACGCGAAATACTGTGCTGATCCTGGCCGGATTTCTGCTGCCAGTAAACCAGGCGCTCCCAGTTGCCGCTGGAGTTGCCGATCCAAGCGCCATTGCGCGCGACAAGGTTATTGTAATCTGAATTGAGCGCCCCGCTCTGCCGTTCGATCACAAAGGCTTCGTTCGAGATCGCATTCGCAACGAAGATATTGTTCCGAACATAGACCGTACCGCCGCCGGCCGTCACTCGGAAGGCGGAGCCTCGCTCGTTCAAGGCCGTGTTGTTTTGAATGGTCAGGTTGGTGCCCGAAACCGTCAGCGCCGCGAACACGCTGTTGGACGCGCTAATCACATTGTTGCGCACCCGCGCATCGCGCCCGCCAACGGTCATCAGCCCGCGCACATCGGCCCACTCCGCAAGCGCCGAACTGCCGCCGACAGAAATCGAACCGCCCTCCACCGTGATCGCCCGAACCGTGTTACTGCCACCCGCGACCGAAACGTTGCCGGAGACTACATTAAGGCCGGTGAGCAGGATATTGGTGCCATTGGCGCTGATTCCACCGCGGATAAATACAAGATTCGTCACCGACACATATGACCCGTTGATGGAAAAGATCGTCGGTGTAGTTCCCGGATGAGCCCACTGGAGCGTCGTTTGGCGATTGCCTGCGCCGCGAATATAGACCGGGCCAGACGGATTTCCTTGATCAGAAGCCGTCAGCGCCGCCAGATCGTTGGTCGTGATGGGATAGGTGCCGACGTCAAACTGAATGGTGTCGCCACCGAACACCGGCCAATCCAACAGACCTTGCCGCAACGTGGCCTTGGGCGCGAAGGCGTACCATCCGACGTTCGTGTCATTCCCTACCGCCGTCGTGTAGATGTCGCCCATCAGGCTGTTGTCGTTCAAATAGAATGTAATCGGTCCGTTCAGGATGAAAGTGCTGTCCGTCACATCCTGAATGTTTGAATTCGACGAGAGTTGAACGCGCCACAACGCCGCGGGCGTGATCGTCAGCGGCAAATAGGCATAGGTGTTCCAGCGAAACTCGCCTTTGGTCAGCGGAATATTCGTGCCGATACTTACCCAAGTCGGGCCACCATCGTGGGAGAAATAGAGGTCCACGTTATTGGTCGGATCAATGTTGCCCCAGTTCCAGACCAGCGTGAGAATGCCCTCTCCGCGCCCGCCGGAATTGCCGGTGGCGGCCATCAACCATGCATTCGTGCGGCTCTTCGATGCCTGCCCGGTCTGACCGTAAGCCCCAATGTTCATCCGTCCACCATTCGGCATCGGCTCAACCACCGGCTGACGGTTCGTCGGCCCAGCGTCAATCAAATACGAGAACGCCGTGTCGTTCGTGACAAAACCTTTGAGGGCCGGAACGTAACGGCCTGAAGGACTTTGCAAATGGAAGTCGTCATTCGTCGCATTCGCAAAGAGCGGGTCAACGCTCAACGAATGGATATCCTGCCCCGCCACAGACTGCCACTGCAAGAGACTATCCGTTTCTATCGCCTCTTGTTTCGAAAGCTTGGCGGTATTGGTGGCCATAAAGAGGTCGTTGTAGTCGGAGGCCAGCGTCGAAAAGCTGTCGAAGAGATAGATAAATGCGTTTTCAGCGCTCTGGAGGATGCTGTTGCTCACATACAAGGCGCCATGGTCAACATCAATGAGATTGGCCAGCACATCCCAAATTACCGACCCTTCCAACTCCACAAACGACGACGCCACCCGCATGGCCGTTCCCGTGCCGCGCGTTACGATCAAGCGGTGGAAACGGGCCGGGCTGGAACCCGCCTGCACCCGGATCGCCGGCGAGCCGAAGAAGTCACGAATCAAGATGTTGGTGAAGGTGTTATCGCGGCTCTGCTGCTCCATGCTGATGGCAATACCGGCGTTTTCAAACACGAAGTCCGACATCGCAATATTGTTCGCGCTGAAGAATGTGATCGAAGGCGTGCTGGAGGCATTCGGATAGTTGGTATCCGTGACGCGAATCGTGGTCGGCGCCAGCGCGTTTGTGCTGCCTTGCAAACGCACCTTGTTCGTGATCGTGCCGCCGTCCCCATTCAAAACCATGATGGCGTCAGAAGCGTTGCTGATGGCATACACGCCGGAATCCACAAACACCACGTCAGCGGTATACGGAGGCGTGCCATCGAGGTCGTATTCGTCAAGGATAGAGGCCAGTGAATGGCGGGGCTTGCCGGGACTCAACCCATCGTTTTCAGGCGCTCCGACCGCCGTGCAATACACATCTCCATTGGTCGAATCGTCGTTCACGTAATAGAAGATCGGCCCCATACGGAGCGTGAAAGGCACCGAGTTGGTGTCGAAAATATTCGTGTCGCACTGCGTGGCCACCCGCCAGATGCCGCGCGGTGTGGAAGGGAACGTCAGTGAATCCGGCACCCATTCAAAACCCGGCGCGGTGATGCTGATATTCGAGCCGATCATGGCAAAGCTATGCCCGCCATTCGTCGAAAAATATACATCCACAAGGCAAGACGGCGGAAGCCCACGGCTCACCCAATACAACAACTGCGTCGTGCCGCCGACGACCATGCCTCCGTCATCCAGGCTGGCGGCATAAATCATCCGGCCGTCACTGTTCGTATAGCTCATGCTGGCATACGGTGTTCCGCCATACATACCCATGTTGATTGCGCCGCCATTAGGTTCCGGCTCGGAAGTCCAATTGGTTGAAGCGGGGTCACCGGTATCAATCGCCAGAGAGGTCACCACATCGGTGACAATGGATCCGGCCTGATAACGCCCGGCCTGGCTCATCAGGTGGAAATCTCCGTTCGCTTCGTCAGCAAAGAGCGGATCGCCACGCAAACTGTGGCGGTCGGAGCCTCGAGTTTGCCAGCCCGCGAGTTGCCGGTAAGTTTCTCCCCGGAATGAATCCCGCGCCGCGAAACCATTCGAGTGGATCTTGAAGAAATTGTAATCTCCGTCAAACGGTCCTTCGCCATTCATGATGGCCGGCGCATTGGAAACGGCTTCAAGAATGGAGTTCCTCAAACTGGCTTTCGCGTTCTCTATCGCGCCGAATCCGCCCGCATCGTTAGACCAAATGACGCCATTCATCCAGCGCACGTCCGAAAGTCCGCCCGCAGAAAGCACCCCAAGACCGCGGTTATCCCACGACGCGCTATGCGTGAAATTCACTCTCGCGCCGTTTCGCACACTGATGCCGTTGGTCGTGTTATTGTGCGTCTCGATGCGGGAGAACGAAACTTCCTCGACATTATCCAGCGCCAATCCTCGATAGCCGCTATCAAGCTTAAGTTGATCCACGTCAATGAAGCGGGTGCTGCGAAGCGCCATGACATCCGTCCCCGGCCCGGCGCCGTGCAGAACGGCGCTCACTTCGCCCGTCGTCGTACCGCGCACACGGAATGGAAATCCGGAAATACCGAACACGAATTGATCGCCCACGCGCCCCACCGTGAAGGTATCGCCCAGATAATATTCGCCCGCATCAATGTAGAGCGTATCGCCCGGGCCAAAGACATAGCGGCTCATCGCGTCGAGCGGACTCAATAGCGGCTGCGAAGCCGTGCCCGGATTCGTCGCATTTCCAGGGCCGGTACAGAACACATCGCCGAAGGTATCCTCGTCGTTGACATAGATCGTGAGAATACTGTTCTTGATGCCGAACGTATTGTCCACGGTGTCTTCCACTCCCGGATAGGTCTCGCTGATCACCTTCCATCGGGCTTGGAACGTCGGAGGATAGCTCGACATATCCCAGACAAATTGGCCCTGCGACGCGGGCAGGTTCGTCGCCAAAATCGTGTTGAAATCAACACCGTCTGTCGCGAAAGCCAAAGTGACGCGGCTCGTCGCGGCCATATTTCCGCTGGCCCAATAGATCGTTTGGGTGCCACTCAGCAAGCCGCCGTCATTCGGACTGATCGCCAGCAGCCACGGGCCAACAGGCGAACGGCTCGCCAGCGATCGGCCGCCATAGGCCCCGATATTAACACGCCCGCCATTCGGCGCCGGTTCGTTCGTGTATGAAGTCGCAGGATCGCCAGTATCCAGCATGGGAGATGAGACCACGTCCACATTGGTCACCCCGCACGCATCCGTGTGGCCTCCGGTGGACCTGAGGCGGAAGTCGCCGCCGGATTCGTTCACAAATTTCGGGTCGTGGCTCAACGTATGGTTATCCATCTTGTACGCCGCGCGCCATTCGGAAAGACGCCCATACAGATCGCTCCCGCCGACCTGAGTCTTTTGCTCGGCCACCAACGCGCCGGAGACGCGAATGTAGTTGTTATAGTCGTTCGACGTGACAGACCCGTTTTTTTCAAGCAGGAAAATGCGCCCGTCGTCACCGCGCGCTTGAGCGGCGGAATTGCGAACGGTCAAGTCGCCTAGATCGTTCACATGGAAGGCCGTGTCTTGGCCCCAAGCCACGCCATTCTCGAAGATCACCGAGCCCGGCGAAAGCTCAAAGCTCCCGACATCCACGCCGTACTTCCCATTTTGATAGGCGATGCTGTTCTTGATCAACACATTGGTCGTGCCGCGCGACTGGAAGCCATACGAAGTGTTGTCCTGCGCGACAACGCCGATCACGGAGCAATTTGCGGATTGATCGAACTGGATGCCGGCCGTTCCTCCGCGCACCGTGATGTCGCGAATCGAGATCCCTTCGCTTTGGAAAGTTCGAAGAACAGGCTGTGGCGCCTGCTGCGCGAAAATGGTGCCGCCGCAGCAGAAGTTCGTACTGCCTTGAATAATAACCGGATTCGTGGCTGAGCCGGCATCCAAAACACCGATTAAGACGCTCTGCGGCAACTGATAGGTTCCGCTGTCCACATAAACCACATCGCCCGGCTCCAGGTCCGTCGAATCAATCAAACTCTGCAAGGAGGGCTTGGGCTGCGAAGGAAGGCAGCCATCCCAAGCCTCCTGCCCCGCAACCGTCGTATAGATATCGCACGGATCCAGCGTGGCGTTAACGTAGTACGGAATGCTGCCGCCGTTGCGCAGCGAAAAAAGCGCTTCGGTCATATCCGTCACGTTCGTATCCACATTGCTGAAGATGCGCAGTCGTCCCGCGCAAGCGCGCCCGAACGGTTCGGTATTCCAGTCCACTTGTTGTTGTGAGCCAAGCAGCCCGTTGAAAATGTTCGACCACGTCGCGCCGCCGTTGGACGAGTACTGCATGGTTACCAGATTCGTGCTGGCGAAACCGGACGCCGCCCAATAAACCGTCACCGTGCCGAGACCGTTAAAACCATCGTTCAGCGTTATAATGCGAAGCACGCCGTTTGAGGGCGTTTTGCTCGCCTCCGGGGAGTTCCCGTAGTTCCCGATGTTCACCCGCGTCCCGTTATAGGCAGGCTCCAAACTGAAATCAGAGTTGGGATTTCCGGTATCCACGAGCGGCGACAATATTTCGGTCGCGTTGGTCACAAAACCGACGCCCTGCACATACCGGCCCGCGGGGCTCAACAAGTGGAAATCTCCGTTGTTGGGATCCGCAAAGTGAGGATATTTGCTCAGCGAATGACGATCCTGCCCGGTGTATTGGAGCCACGCATAAGTTTTTTCGAGCGGATTGGTTCCGCCGCCCAAATTGCCCGGAATTTCCACCGCGCCCACCATCGCGCCGTTCGTGGTGTAGAGATTGTTGTAATCGTAGTTGCGGGCGCCGTTGATGTAATAGAACCCGAAGTTGCCCGAGCCAAATGTGTTCAGCGCGGTATTTTCCACGGTCAGACTGCCGTCGAGCGGATAATTGCCGTTCTGCACGATGCCAAAATTGTTGGACCACAACACGCTGTTTCGCAAGACCACGTTCGTTCCGCTCATGGTGTAAAATCCATTCTTCGACGCTATCGCGACGCACCCCTGCAGCAAGACGGACGAAGAGCGAACCAGATCGAAACCTTTATTCCATCCTCGCACAGTGACATCCCGGATGGAGGAATATGACGACTGGGACAACGACAGGCCCGAACCCGATCCCGTCGCCACTTTAATCAGTTTCAAGTCGCGAAGGACCACGCCGAGCGCCTGCGTCGCGGCAATGCCCGATTGCGGAGCATCAATCCGGAAGATCGTCCCGCCCGCCGCATAATTCGTGCTGCCGCGGATGGTCAGCGTTTTCTGCCCGGCGATAAGCGGCGTCAGGTTGGTCGGATTATCCCATGCGTCGAAGCGGCTGATCACAATGCCATTCGCGAGCAGCGCATCCATGGTGTCCACCCAAATGGTGTCGCCCGGCTCCAGGTCATAGCGATCCAGCACACTCTGAACGAGGTCCAGCGGCGATGCCGGAGTCAGCCCTGTGTTGTTCTGATGGCCGGGCGCCGTCGTGTACACATCGCCATTGGTCAACGCATCGTTGACATAGAAATTCATGGCCGTGTTGCGCAGCGCGAACGGATTATCGGTTTGATCAAAGATGTTTGTGTTGTCCTCGCTGGCGATCCTCCAATACGCCTGCATCGAACTCGGGAAACTCCGCGTGTCCCAGGTATAGGATCCGGCGCGCGCCGGTAGATTGGAAACAACGAGCATCCATGATGCCCCCGAGTCGGCGGAGTACTCGACCCGCACGCGATGTCCCGTGACCACGCCCACCGGAACCCAGGTCAACGGCCAGGCGGCGCCCTCCGCGCGTCCGCCGTCATTCAAACTCACCGCGACGAGCGCGCCGCCGGTGGGTGTCAAGCTGGCATCCCATAAGTTGCCATGCGGCCCAATGTTAATTCGCAGCCCGTTGGGCGAAGGCTCGTTGGTGAAGATCGTCAGGGGATCTCCCGCGTCAATCAGCGGAGAATTGACCACATCCTGCGTGTACGATCCGCTGGCCGGCACCCAGCGGCCCTGCGTGCTCTTCAAATGAAAGTCGTCGTTGACCGGATCCGCAAAGCGCGGATCGTGCGACAATGAGTTCCGATCGAGGCCGGTGTCCCGCGTCCATCGCGCAACGTTTTCAAACATGAGCGGGAACGGCGCGGACGGCGTGGAAGCCCAAGTGGCGACGAGCGCGCCGTTGGTGACATACAAATCGTTATAATTCGCCTGGAGAACAGCCGACATTCCCAACTGATAAAGAACATTTGAAGCGCCGAAGCCGCCCAAAATGGTGTTCGTTACCCCCATGGTCCCGGCCAACATGTCAATGGCGGCCGTTCGATTTGACCACAACAAGCAATTTTCAACATTGACCCGCGAATCCATTACGCGAAGCCCCGCCCCACCCGTGTTGCGGGCCATCACCCGGCGAAGCATCGTCGGCGACGAACCGTTCACATAGATGCCCTGCGCTCCGCCTTTGACATCCACAGAGTCCACGAGGCAGTAAGGACTGTTTTGAATCAACACGCCCGTGTCCGCATTGCGAATCTTCAAGCTGCGAAGTTCCACGCCTCCGCTATCCGGTATTCGGAAAGCTGCCGCCCCGCCCATCCGGTCTATCACGGTGCCGCCGGCCACTTCATTCGTGCTGCCCACAATCAAGATGCGGTTCGCGTTCGTCAAGCTGCCCGCATCGAAACGGCCAACGGTGATGTCGTAATTGATCATGTAATAGCCGGTGTCCACATAGATGGTGTCGCCCGGCTCCAGGTCATACGTATCCAAAACATCCTGAATAGAGGCTTTGGGTTTTTGGGCGGCAATGCCGCGATTGCCGGATAAACCCACGCCCTGGCAAAAGACATCGCCGTTGGTGGACGAGTCGTTGACGTAGAACTTCATGGGAACATTTCGAATCGCAAACAACGCCCCGTTGGTGGTCGCTAGCGAGGGCGCCGGTTCATACACCACGCGCCAAAGCGCCAGCACGGTGGACGTCGCCGTGGTCGTATCCCAAACATACTCGCCCGAAGCCGCCGACACATTGCTCGCCAGAACGCTCCAGGAATCGCCCGCGTCCGCCGAAAGCTCGATGCGCACGGTTCCGCCCGTGGCCGCGCCCCGGGCAAACCAATAGAGCAACACATTAGTGCCCAGCGCATTGCCGCCATCGTTGAACGAAATCGCCTGCAACCCCGCGTTTGTGGCCGTCCGACTCGCCTCAAATGTATTGCCAAAAACTCCGATGTTCGCCCGCGCTCCATTGGGCGCTGATTCTTCAGCGAACGGCGACGACGGCGACGCCGCATCAATCAACGAAGAAGATGAAGCATCATTCACGAAGCCCGTCGTGGACCGCTGATATCTGCCCGCGCTGCTCATCAAGTGGAAATCGCCGCCAACCGCATTTGCGAAACCGGGCTCAACGCTCAAGGAATGCGCATCGCGGCCGGTCAACTGCACCAGCGTGCCGAGATTCTGGATCGGTGTCGGGGAAAGCGAGAAAAAGTTCGGATCGTTCGGATCGCCGAGCCGTTCAGACCCAATCAGCGCGCCGCCTGAAACATAAAGCGCATTGTAATCCGACCGAATCCCCTCGCCGTTATAAATCAATCGCCCATTGCCATACGCGACCGCCACGCTGTTGGAGAAACGGAATGCGCCATTGACGGCAATTCGATTCGACCAGAGAACGCCCTGGTTAAAATAGATGTTCGCGGACAATCGCGCCACGATGCCGTTCGTCGCCGCCTCGCTCGCCACGCAGTAGTCAAAGCCCGCATCCGTGCTCGAGTCCACTTCAAAACCACTGCCGCCCCCTCGCGTGCTCACGGCGAAAACACGGCTGTTGGTTGACTGCGCGATGGAAACCACTCCCAGATCGAAAGGCGCCTGAGCGGCCATACGAAGCGACCGCAACTCCACACCCTTCGTGTTTTGGAGCCGAATACCCGGCCCCACCAATTCGGCCCCGCCCGCCCAAACATTCGTGCTGCCAATGATGCGAACGCGATTGGTGCCCTGCCCGGAATCCAAGTTGGAGATCGTGATGCGGTTCGAGTTGGAGTACGATCCCGTATCCACATAAACGGTATCGCCCGGCTCCAAATCATAGGCGTTCAGAACCTCCTCCAGCGAAGCCATCGGCGACGAGGCCTCCACACCGTTATTGGTGCTGGCGCCCGGCTTCGTACAGTAAACGTCGCCATTCGTGACGGCGTCATTCACGTAAAATAACAGGTTCGTATTGTGCAGAACAAAGTTGCGCTCCGTAGCCGACAGAACGGTCAAATTGCTTTCGCTCAACACGCGCCAACGCGCCCGCGCCGACGAAGGGAAAGCCATCGTATTCCATGTGTATGAATTGGTGCCGGGCGGCAAATTCGTCACGATCGTCAACCAGGTTGAGCCGGCATCTGCGGAATACTGCAAGCGCACGGCATGGCCCGTCGCCGCTCCGCGCGCAACCCAGGATAGAAGCTCAGCCGCGCCCTCAGCGCGTCCGCCATCATTGAACGACAACACGGCCAACCCCGGATTGGTCGGAGTGTAGCTGGCCTGGGTGGTGTTGCCATGCGGGCCGATGTTGATTCGCTTGCCGTTCGGACTCGGCTCGTTCGTGTACGCAAAAGTCGGCGGGCCCGCGTCAATCAAAGCGGAGGTGACGGCATCCATGACCACACTCCCGCTGGGTGTGAAACGCCCACCCTGACTCAGCAAATGATAATCATTGGACGGCTCATCGGCAAAGCGCGGATCGGTGGAAAGCGACCGGCGGTCATTCCCCGTCAACCTCGTCCACGAAGCGACAGTATCATACAAAATGGACGCCGAATTAAATCGTCCGACGTCTTCTGACCGCGCGGTTACGGCGGCGCCATTGGTCAAAAATAGATCATTGTAGTCCGAAACAACATTCGTCCCCCTAAACAGCACGGCGTCTGCCGTGAACGCAGAAAGGATCGAATTCGTCACGCGGATGCCGCCTCCGGTATCAAGATGAACGCCTGCGCGATTGGACCACAAGACGCCATTCTGGAAGCGCACCGGCGTTCCTCCAAAAACAAATAGACCCGCAGAAGGCACGTTGGCTGCGGTGCGGTTCGTGATTCCCTTCACCACGCAGGCCGACAACGAAATGTTCGTGGAGTCCATGATCTCAAATCCATAGACTGCATTTTGATAATTGGTTTGGCCGTCAACCTGAACGCCTTCAAAAACACAGTCGCTGGACGTTTGCACCCGCACCCCGACATTGGGGCCGGCAATGCGAATATTCTTGATGCGGATACCAGCGGTCCGCTGCAAATCCACCGCGCGCGCAGCGCCCGACCGATAAAACACCGTGCCCCCGCAACCTCCATTCGTGCTGCCGACCAGAGAGATCGGATTCGTAATCGAGCCGCTCATCAATGCGTCGAAGCGCAATTCGCCCGAGAGCGCATATTCCCCGCTGTCCACATAGATCGTGTTCCCGGCCGCCATCGGATAACTGGCCAGGATATCCACCGGCGATGATTTCGGAGAAGCCGGCGTCAGGCCGTCGTTCGACGGGTCGCCCGGCGCGGTGCAATACACGTCGCAATTTGTGCTGCCGTCGTTCACGTAAAAGGACAGCGCGCCGTTATTGACGGAGAAATTCGCGTCATTCGTGTCGTTGATGAGCGGATTGCACTCCGCAAAAATTCGCCACCGCGCAATCGGCGTCGAAAGATAGTTTGTGCTGTTCCACGAGGGATAAACACCGCTCGACGCGGCAACATTGGTTGCGATGTTCGTCCAAGTCGCTCCCGCATCGGGCGAAAACTGGATGGTCAACGCGCAATTGGTCACAAAGCCGTAGGCATCCCAATACAGCGCATTCGTGGCCCGCACCGACCCGCCATCGTTCAAACTCAAACAACGCAGCCACGCATTCGTCATGCTCCGGCTGGCCTCCGTCGTATTGCCATACAGGCCGATATTCATTCGGCCTCCATTGAACGCCGGCTCATTCGCATATGGCGCCGTGGGCGCGCCGGCGTCAATCATCGGCGAATTATTCCCTTCGCTGTCATACGCGATCGCACACAAACCCGGATCAAGCCGGCCGGCCTCGCTCTGCAAATGATAATCGCCCGCGCCCGCGTCAGCAAAGAGCGGGTCATGGCTCAAACTGTGCAGGTCATTGGTCGTCAGTTGCGACCAGGCCGTCACCGTCTTGGCCGCAATGCCGGCGATCCGCGCAATCGCCGCCCCGCGGATCGCGTACAGATTATTGTAGTCAGACCGCAAACTTGTTGTGCCGCCAACCGTGATGAGGCTCCCGCTCGCATCCGCTGCGCCGAGGAAAGAATTACTAACCGTCATCCCCTGCCCAAACAGCGTAATGCCGCTGATCGCGTTGGAGATGATCACGGAGTTCTCAACGCGGCAATTGACCGAGTTCGAGACCAACAATCCGGACCGATAATTACCCGACGCGACGACACGCGAAAAAACGGCATTTGTCGCATTGGCGAGTTCAACACCATTTGACGCAAACGAGACGCGCACCTGCCCGAACGAAATATTCGCGCCGGATTCCACCCAAAGCGCCGAGTTGCCGCCTTGGAACGTAACGTTGGAAATCGCCACCCCCACCGCCGAGGGAAAACGCAAAATAGACGACCCCGGCACGGTGGTCGGTCGCGTGAAGACCGTTCCCATCCCGCAGGAGTTCGTGCTGCCCACAAGGCTCACCGCCAGACCGGTCGCCGATCCAGCATCTGTCGGCGGCCACACGAGGGTGTTCGTGCGGGTATAATTGCCGGAATCCACATACACCGTGTCGCCCGGCTCCAAATCAACATAGTCAAGCAAGCGATCCAACGACGACATCGGCCGCGCGCGCGCCGCCACAAAGTTTGTTTCAGCGCCCGGTCCCGTGCAATAGGTGTCGCCCAAGGTGGAGGCATCATTAATGAACAGCGACAATGGCGCGTTGCGGATCGAAAACATGGAGGGCGTCCGGTCGCTCAAGTTCGTGTCCGACGTTGAAGTGACCCTCCAAATTGCTGAGGGCGTGTCGGAATAACCCGTCGTGCTCCAAGAATACATCCCATTCGTGGCTGGAATGCCGTTCGTCAACACCACCCATGTTTCTCCGCCGTCCGGCGAATAATCCACGCGCAATCGGGTGCCGTTGGTCAGACTGTTGGCGACCCAATGCAATTCGGCCGCGCCCTTTACGAATCCGCCCCTCCGCAAATTCCCGACTGAGAGTCGCGGCGACGCAAGACTCTTGCTCGCCTCCACATGGTTCCCGTAGGACCCGAGATTCAGCCGCCCGCCGTTAAAAGCCGGTTCATTGGAGTAGGCGGCGGCCGGATTGCCCGCATCAATCAGTGGCGAATGTTCCGTATCCGTCACCAAGCCGTACTGAGGATCCACACGGCCTTCCACAGCCTGCGACTTCAGATGAAAATCGTTTGCGGATGGATCGGCAAACAGCGAATCAAACTCCGTGCTGTTCCGCCCCTGCCCCGTCTCCGCCGTCCAGGCCGACAGCGTGTCTATCGCCCGATCCATGCTGGCGATATTGGCAAATCGAGCGCCGTCGCCGTAATCGAAATTGTTGTAGTCTGCAACAATGCTGCTGGTGTTCGTGACCTCATAGATCACAGCTCTCTGCCCGGTGGCGTAAAAGGCTGAATTGCTGATGCCCACCTGCGCGCCGGAGGCCACACTGACCGCGGTCTGATTGCTCCAGAAAACACCGCGATCAAAAATAATTCCCGAGCCGGACGACACATTCAATCCGGCCGTCAGATTGCGCGCGACTTCGCAATTCTCCATCGCGAAGTCCGACGAATCCACGTGCAGGCCGACGCGGCTGTCCACGGCCCGAACGCGCTGCAGACGTATCCCCGGCGAACTGTTGATTCGAATGGCGACATTCGCGTTGGAAACGGTGATATTTCGCATCACGATGTGCGAACCGCCGTTGAAATCCACACCGATCATTCCCGCCTGAACCGAACCTCGATTAAAAACCGCGCCCTTCCCGGCCAAATTCGGGCTGCCCTGAATAATCACCGGATTGGTCGCGACGCCGCTATTGAGCGGCAAAAACACCGGCGGAGCAGCGCTGATATTATAGTTGCCCGTGTCCACATAAACAATGTCGCCCGGCTCCAAGTCGTAGGCGCTCAAAATCGCCGCAAGGCTCGCCTTGGGCGCTCCCGCATCCGTTCCCAGATTCGCATCATTGCCCAGTGCGGTGCAGAACACGTCATTCGCGGCTGAAGAATCGTTCACAAAGTACGCGAACGGCCCGTTTCGGAAAATCATGTCGTTGTCAATCGCATCGAACAGATTGGTGCTGCTCTCGACGATGACGCGCCATCGGGCAAAACTTGAAGAGGCAAAATTCGTGTTGACCCACGTGTAGAACCCCGCATAGGCCGGGATGCCGGAAGTAACCGTCTGCCAGGAGGCTCCGCTCGATCCGGAATACTCGATGCGCACCGTCGCCGATGTCGGCACGCCGCTGACTCTCCAATAAATAGTATCGCCCAAGTTCATGGTCCCGCCATCATTGAACGACAGCGCGGTAATAATCCCGTTGGTTGGCGTCTTGCTCGCCTGCGACGTTCCGCCAAACAGCCCCGCGTTCAACCGGGCCCCGTTCGGCGCAACTTCGTTCATATAGCTCATGACCGTCGGATCGCCAAAATCCACGCACACAGAAGTTGTCGTATCCAAGACAAACGTGCTCGTGGCCGGATCAAACCGTCCGCCCGCGCTCCGCTCGTGGAAATCGAGATTCGTCACGATAAGCTGCGGGTCCATATACGTGCTGTGCGCATAACTATTGGTGGCCTTTTGAAGCGCGCCCAGCGTGGTATAAAATCCGGACTTAATCGTCGTGTTCCAGAACACGCAGTAGTCGCCCGATGGAATTGAGCTTGGGAAAGCCTGCCCGCCGATGATCACCGAGTTTGAAATGGATGAGTTTGCGGCGCCGGACTGGAAGGCAACCGTATTGTTGTACAATACACACCGGTCAAGCCGCCAGGCGGACTGCGCTGAAAATGCGGTTGAATTGGTCACCACCAGGCAGCGTGAAAAAAGGTGATTGGTCGTGTTCACGCCAAAGTGCCCGAAACCGGCCGACCCGCCATCCACCGTGATCCGGTCAAATTCGCAGTTGTACGCGCCGCTCAAGAACACGCCAAAGGTGGCGCCACGGATATAAAGATCGCTAACTTTCACATGATTCGCCAGGTCGCTGAGAACAATCGCGCGCGACGCCCCGTCCATTTGGAACAAGGTCCGACCGGAAAAATGGTTCGTGCTGCCTTGAATCACCACTGGATTTCCCGGACTGCCTGAATCCGCAAACGTGATCGTCGCGGTATTCGTGTACACCCCGGCATCCACATAAATCGTGTCGCCTCCGGAGAGCTGATAGGTGTCCAGCACGGCTTGAACCGTCGGCAGCGGCGACGCCGGACTCAACCCGTTGTTCGCGGGCGAACCAACCGCTGTGCAATACACATCGCCGTTCGTCGCCGAATCGTTGACATAAAACTTCAACGGAGCGTTGTGCGCGACGAAGAAGACATCGTTCGTGCTGAAAACGTTGGTGCCGGATTCGCTGACCACCCGCCAGCGCGCAACGGCGGAGGTGGAGCTGCCTGCATTGTTCCAAGTGTATAAGCCGTTGGTGACGGGAATCCCCGACGCCAGATTGCTCCACGTCACGCCATTGTTGGGTGAATAATCCACGCGAACCTTCGAGCCATTCGTGAACAGAGCGGAGGCCAGCCACCGAAAAACGGCCTGCGTCGTCACAATGCCGCCGTCGTTATAGGACACACTCCGCAACCAGACATTCGTCCGGCTCTTGCTCGCCTCAGACATTCCGCCGTACTGCCCCGCATTCAACCGCCCGCCGTTGGGCGCAGGTTCATTCGTGTATGAGGTCCTCGCAGGGTCCGCAAAGTCCACAGCCACCGAGTGCACCAGATCGGTGACAAATGCGCCGGTCCCCGGATTGTAGCGTCCGACCACGCTCGGCAAATGCATGTCAAAAATATTTGTCGTGGCAGGCAAAAACGGATCGGCAACGATGCTGTTGAAGAAATCGTTCGTGGCGGCCTGTATCTGATCCAACGTTGAAAAGAGTCCATACGTGAGCACCGTGTTCCACAACACATTGTAATCGCCGCTCATGGGACGATCGGCAAAAAGCACCCCGCCGATCGCAATGGAATTGCTGATGCTCCCCCCGCCGCCGATGGAGGAGTACTTGAAATGAGTCGTGTTTTGATAAAGAACGCATTGGTCCACACGCCAGCGTAAGCCCAACTCAAAGGCCAGCGAATTGCTGACAAATAGACACCTCGAAAACCGGTTGTCGGCCGTCGTCCCTTGAGAACGCGCCGCATTTGTGCAGCCCACAAACGTCACACCTTCGATCACGTTGGCGTTCGCGCTATTCAGCAAAATCCCGTTTTCCGCATTCCGGATTTCGAGATTCCGGAGCCACACATTCGTCACATTCGCTTGCAGCGTGAGCATGGTGCCTGAAGCGAAATTTCGGTCAAAAACCGTTCGCTGCCCGAGCGCATTGGTGCTGCCTTGAATTGTCACTGGCAAACTCGCGCTCCCGCTCATGCTCGCCAGCAGTGAAGCGTTCTGGTTCGTGTAGAAGCCCGAATCCACATAAATGACGTCGCCCGGACTGATCGTCACGTTCGTCAACAAATAGCTCAATGTCAGCATGGGTTTGGCCGAACTGACGCCATTCCCGGGGAGGTTTGTCCCTGTCGCCGTGCAATACACGTCACCCGTTCGGGATGCATCGTTCACATAGTAGTTGGCCGCGCGCGTCGTCCCCGACAACATCGCAAAAACGAGAAGGGCGCAAAAATATCTGTAACTCACGTGCAAGCAACGCTCCAATTTGGGCAAAACAGCCTTGTTCCCACTCTAAAATCGTACTCCCGAAGCTCTCCGAAGTTAAGCCATTTTACCGGACGCCTTCAAGCCCTAATGACGTGTAGTTTCCGCTTGCAACGCCCGTTCTCGAGGCAGCGCCTCCGCCGCCATCCCAGCCAACCGCAACTATTTGCCGTGGCAGGAACTTGATCGCTTCGCATTCTCGTGAAGTGACCGCCCCCAGCGGGCGTCGTATCGGCCAAAGGCAGAGCGAAACCATGCGACGCCAATTACGCCAGCCATGGCAAGAAACATGTAGGCCTTCCCCGCCGGTCCCCACGCGCGGCCCAGGCGGCTCGCGCCCCACCCGAACAGCGCCAGCGCATAGAAGAGCGCGTGAACGACTCCAATCCAGCGATAGACCTCATGGTTCAACAGGAGCACATTCGCAACGGCGACTAGCGCCAAAAGATGCGGCATGAAAAGGCGTATCACCTTGTGCGAAAAATAAACGAACCATCCGCGGCTCCCACCGGGTAGCCACCATCGGGGGTGCCGCCTGAGCAGTTGAATGTTCCCCATCATCGTCCGGAGTTTTCGTTTGTATTCCGCTTTCGGTTCACGAGAGGGTAAGTCCCAAACAATGGCGCCCTCTTCGATCAGGCACCGCTTGCCGGCTTGAACGGCGCACATCGGAATCAGGACGTCATCCAGCAAGGTGTCCGGCGGGACCGGCGCAAAAAATTCCCGCCGCATGGCATAAAATGCGCCCGTCGCCCCCGGCACAGACCCAATGCGGCTTTCGGCCTTGCGGATAAATTTCTCCAACCGCCAATAGGCGTCCATCCCCCGCCCCGCCGCGCCGGGTTGGTTCTCAAGCCGGAATACCAACTCGCCGGAGACCACGCCCACATCAGCGTCGGCAAAAGGCATCAGAATTTTTTCGAGGGCATCTGCGGCCAGCTCCTGGCGCGCGTCGGTGAAGAGCAGAATCGGTTGCGCCGCCTTCGCCGCGAGATCATTGAGCACACTGGGTTTCCCGCGCCGCTCGGAAAATTCGATGAGTTGGATTCGCCCATCGCCGACGCTGCGAACGACATCGCCTGTTCCATCGGTCGCGCCATCTATCCCGACAAAAATTTCGCGGACCTGATTTCGCGTGTCCGAAGCGATCAAACTTTTCAGTTTCGCGGCTATTTTGCCCGCTTCATTGTGAGCGGCGATGATAACAGAAACCCCCTCGCCGCAGTCGCCGCGTTTTACAGGCCGAGCAAACAGGCGCGCGGCCAGCACGAGAATCAGGGGATAGATAACCCACGGATAGACCAGCAGGAACGCGCTGATCCAAAAGATGACCTCGACGGGGGTCATGGATTATTCAAAAGGCGTTGTTCGCCCGTGGCGAAGAATCTTCAGTCCCTTGCGAAAGGCCCGAACGAAGAAGGGCGGTTCATCCACAAATTTCTCCACCAACACCCGATTCAAATAGTGGAAGTGATGTTTCTCGCTCATGCGCAGCCAAAGTTCATAGTCGTCAAAGTAGAAATCCGGATTCCAGTAGCCCACCTCTTCCAGAATGCTCTTCCGGTGGACCACGCAATCCGTATCAATGAAGTTGTAGCGCTTGAGTTTTTCCCGCGAATACCCATGCAGCCAGCGCTGGAACGGATTGCCCCAAACCCGCTTCCCTGTCTTTTTGTCGAGATAGCGACAGCGGCAGTAGAGAAAATCCGCGTCCGGATGCGCTGCGAGATAGCCCATCATTTCCTCCAGATAATTCGGGAGGTAGCGATCGTCGTCATCGAGATATCCAATCCATTCGCCTTTCGCCATTTTTTGCAGCGCATGATTTTTTGCCAGCGAGCCGTGGCTGCCGGGCGGTGACTTCACCGGCAGATTGAAAAACTCCACCCGCGAATCTTTGTAGGACGCCACGACCTCGGCCGTGTGATCCGGCGTACAGTCGCCGACCACGCACATCTGCCAGTTCTTGAAGGTCTGCGCCAACAGCGACTCAATCGCCTGCCGCACGATCTCCGCGCGGTTGTACGTGCTGGTCACTACCGTAATGAGGGGTCTCGCCTCGTCTTTGCTCATAGCCCGCCATGCTAGACAATCGAAACGCCAACGACAATACTTCGCCGATGGAATTGAAGCCCCGCATCCTGACCAACATGGCCTTCTGGCAAAGCCCGCGCTGGATGCAACACACAGACTCCATCTATCCGCTCTCTCCCGAAGGCCCATCGCCCGACCCAATGCCATGGTGGCGCGAGGCCGTTTCGCTCTGGCGTCGCGCCTCCGCTTATGACGTGGTCGTGACCATGGGCGCGCGCGAGTCGCTGCTCTACGCATGGCTTTGCCTGCTCACCGGTCGCAAAAGCCGCCAAATCATGTGCGAAGTTTTTGTGGATGACCCGAGCGCAAGCGGGCTGTGGCGCATCAAACAATGGGCCTATCGCATCGCAGCGCGCCGGGCCATCGGCATCCTCACCAACAGCTCCGCCGAAGTGGCCACGACCGTGGCGCGCTTTGCCGCGCCGCCCGGAAAAGTGCGCTACGTCCCCATGCACACCAACATCGCGCGTCCCGCGCCGTCTCTGGTGGACGCGGGCTACATCTTCGCTGCCGGCCGTTCGCTCCGCGACTACGACACGCTCGTCGCCGCGATGGCCGGCGCCGCAATCCCGGTGAAAATCATGTGCGGCCACGACGACCTCGCGGACAAAGCGCTCCCCAAAAACGTCACCGTGATTCGCGAAGCAAACCGCGACGACTATCTCACCGCAGTTCGCGAATGCACCTTCATGGTGGTCCCGCTGCTGCCCACCGAGCGCGCGACCGGCCAAGTAGTGGTCCTCGAAGCGATGGCCTTCGGCAAGGCCGTCATCGCCACCCGCGTTGGCGGCGTTGCCGACCTGATTCGAGACAACGAAACCGGCCTTTTCGTTCCTCCGCAGGATGCGGATGCGCTGCGCGCCGCGTGCGCACAGCTCTGGCAGGACGCATTCAACCGCAAACGCATTGCGCAAGCCGGGTTCAAGAGCGTGCTTCGCGAATACACGATTGACCGCCACTCCGAAACCAAACTCGCCATCATCGCCGAATTGTGGCTGGCGCATTCCAACCTCGACAAAACACGCCGCTGAAGCTACTCAACCTCACCGCGAACAACATGAACCTGACCATCCTCATCCCCGTGTGGAACGAAGAAGGCCCGCTCCGCGACGTGGTCTCTGAAATCCTCTCCCTCCCCGAGGCCCGCGAATACCGCATTCTCCTCATCAATGACGGCAGCACCGACCGCACGGCCGAAATCGCCGAAGCGCTCGCGGCGGAAGACCCGCGCGTGACCTCGCTAAACCGCCCGCATGAAGGCAAGGACCATGCGCTTTGGGCGGGACTCCGCGCGGCCGATCAGGAGTGGATCGGCATGACGGATGGCGACGGGCAATATGATCCACGCGACTTCGCCCGCCTGCTGGAAACTGCGGTTCGCGAAAAGGCGGACGGGGTCTGGGGCGTGCGCTCGCAAAGGCAGGACACCTCCTTCCGTCTGGCCATCAGCCGCGGAGGACGATGGTTCAAAAAACGCATGCTCGGCTCTTCCGCCATTACCGACTCTGGTTGCGGTATCTGGGTGGCGCGACGGCGATTTCTGCTGCCCATCATCGAATGCGAAACCGCGCCTGCCGGACAACTCCACTGCCATCTCGCGGACCTGATGACCGCGCAAGGCGCGCGCATCGCCGAGCAGCCCATCCACCACCGGTCCCGCACCAGGGGCCAGGCCAAATATGGAATGTTCAATCGCCTCGGCCCCGGATGGCGCTCGCTGATTCAAGCCGCAAACGTGCGGCGAAAACTGCAGAAAGCCCGTTGATGCGCCGCGTAATTCTCGCCATCACATTTCTCTCTATTGCGCTCACGCTCGGATTCATCAAGCGCACATGGACTGATGGCGACGAAGGCCGCTATCTCTCTCTCGCGCGGTCCGTCTCCCTCGGCCACGGCCAAACCGCCATTCACCTCCCTCGCCCCGTTCCCGAATGGCTGACCCCTCCGGCCTATGTGTGGATGCTCGGCATGCTCGATCGGATTTCGCACTCGAACATGACGGCGCTCCGGCTCTCGTCCGCGGTGTCCATGATTTTGAGCGCGTGGCTCTTCGCGCTCTACGCCGCGCGGGCCACACGACTCGACCCGCTCTCGCTCTTCTGCGCGCTGGCCGTCGGTCTCTTCAGTGTTCAAACACTCGCGCACGGCTGGCTCCTCATGACCGAAGCAACCTATATGGCCGTCGCGGCGCTGATCCTCTATCTCGCCGCGCGCAGCGGCGAAAATCCATCGCCGCGCGTCGCCTTCGCCATCGGCCTGCTCTCTGGTCTCTCCATGCTAATCCGCCCGGCAGGAATGGCGTTCGCGCCCGCAATACTCATCGTCCTGCTCTTGCGCCGATCATGGCTGGGGTGCGCCACGTTCCTCCTCGGCCTCGCTCTCGCTTACTCGCCCGCGATCATCCGATCTTATCACCTCGTCGGCGTGCCGTTCCCCCACATGACCCACTTCGAGGGGTCGCCCGGCCACTCGGGCCAAAGCCTCAGCCCGCTGTCTCTTTTTCACAACATCGCAACGAGCTTCCCCGGCTATTATTTCGTTCACCTGCCCGCCCACCTCTTCTTCTCGCTCTTCGATTACCACTGTCTGCTCTGCAAACTCCACCTCGCCTCGCTCGTTCGCCCCGTCAGCATCCTCATTGGACTCTTCATCGCGATCGGATTTTTTGCCCGCCTGCGCCGCCCCGGTGTTGCGGAGTTCTACTGGCTTTTTTCGTGGCCGTTTCTCTGTGTTTACAATCAACCCGACTACGCCGCCGCAGGCATTTTTCTCTATCAGCCGCGCTACCTGATTCCCATTCTCCCGCTCGCGGGCTTCTACTTGATTGAAGGATTCGCCGCGCTCGCTCGCCGCTTTCCCGTTCGGGGAATCCGCATCCTCCACATTCTTGCTGCGGCCTGCGCCGCCTATGTGCTGCTCGCCGCAACGGGCGTTGCCGCGGTTCGCGTCCGCAATGAATGGGCGCTCCGAAGGCTTTCCGATTTCGCCCCCGCCCGACTGCTGGCTTCCTCTTATGACGGCGACCACGCGCTGGGCCGCTACATCGAAGCGGCGCAGTGGCTGGGCAGCAACGCGCCGCCCGACGCAGTCGTCGCCTCCCGCAAACCCGATCACGTGTATCTCATTTCCGGTCTGAAAGGATTCCGCTACGATGGCGCCGACCTTCGCCCTTCCAGCGACGTTTGGTCCAACATCAAAAACCAGCAGCAGTATGGACCATCTTTTATTATCGAAGACGCTTTCCCTGCCGACTCCGGCTACGGCCACACCCGCATCGCCGGCCTGCTGCCGGTCCTCGCGGCCCATTCAAACGACCTCGAACTGATCTACGAAACTGCCGCACCGGTCACGCGCATCTGGCGCGTGCGCGCGGCGGATGCCAATGATCCCGCGGCGAATTGAGCGCGAAGGGCGGACAGATCAGTTCACAAACCGGTGCTTCAAAATGCGCCACAAGGCCCGAAAGCCATCGCGCCACGTGATTTTTTCCCGTCGCAATAAACCGGGATGACCATAGAGGCTATCCCAGAACCTATTTTCGCGCTGGCGCGCGGGAAAGCACCAGATACTGTGCACCGAACGGGAGACAGGCCAGCATAAACTCCAACCCGCGCAAAAACCGCAGCACATTGGGAAAATAGAACATCGTCTCCGCGCGAAGCACCTCGAATCCTCCGGCAGCCAACAGACGCCGCGCTTCGGGAATGGAAATCTTGATCGCATCGCGATCAAACGGAATTCGGCTCATCACCAGTTGCGTGCCCGGATTCCACGGATTGTTTTCGCAAAACGCGAACAGGCCGCCGGGCTTCAGCGCGCGCCGCACGTAATCCAGGGCGCCCGCGCGATCCGCGGGAGGGATGTGGTGAAACACGCCATTGCAGAAAACCACGTCCACTTCGCCGCGCGGCGTGTACTCGTTGAACAAATGAAACAACACGCCGGGATTTGAAAACGTCCGGCGCGCAACGTCAAGCGACTTGGCCGAAACATCCACGCCGATCAACCGTTCGGCGCGAAGGCATTCGAGAAAATACGGCGTCGCGCTGCCTGTGCCGCAGCCGTAATCCATCACCACCCGCGACGGCGCGCCGAGGCGATCGAGGCGTGTTTTCAAAAACTCGATCCGCCCGCGCGCAAAGAATTCCTTGTTTTCGCCGGAAACCGAAATGCCCTGCTCCAGGGCCCGCTCGTATTGCTCGGCATATTCGTCGAATGGAGAACCGGCGTCGCCCATAAACTATTTTTTTCGAAGGCCAAGAATGCTGACAAAGAAGCTCGCGAAGAGGGTCTGCACCCCCAATGCGGTGAGCGTGGAACCCGGAATCACCCACCGCATCGTCTGCGCATAATCGAGCCGACCGAATTCGTGCAGGCGCCAGATGTTCACCGCCCAAAGCAACATCAGCACGCCCGCCACAATCGCCAGCAACGCCAGCCCGAGTCCGCGCTCCAGATTGACAAACTTGAACAGCCTCATGAAACGATGATCGCGCGGCATCAAGCCCTCATTGATGGCGTAGGTCTTGGTGAAAATGCCGAACAGTATCGCCTGATAGCCGCAGAGCATCGCGAGGCTCGCAAAGAGCAACGTGTGCGCGTCAAAAATCACCCGGCCCACCTGAACGGCGGGCAACGCCAGCACATAGCCCAGAAAGCCCGCGAGCATCAACGCCAGCCCCGGCATTAAGAAAAGCCAGCGGGGGGTGTACATCAGGAAAAATCGCAGCGTCCGCCACCCGTCGCGAAAGGTCTTCAAATGCGGCGCGTGCGCCTTTCGCCCGTCGGGGTGCAGCGTGATAGGCACCTCGGCGATACGGCATCCGTAGAGCGAAGATTTGATGATCATCTCCGTGGCAAATTCCATGCCCGTGCAACGTTGATTCAAACCTTCATAATGCGCCTTCGTGAAGCCGCGCATCCCGCAATAAATGTCGTGAATCGGCGCGCGAAACCACCAGCGCGAAAGGCGCGAAAACATCGGGTTGCCGATCCAACGATGCGACCACGGCATCGCGCCTTCCTTCACCGTTCCCCCACCCCACGGCAGGCGGCATCCCTGCACAAGATCATAGCCTTCGCGGAGCTTTTCGACGAACTTCGGAATTTCGAGAAAATCATAGCTGTCATCCGCGTCGCCCATCAGCACATATTTTCCGCGCGCGGCGGCAATGCCGCCCATCAGCGCATTGCCATATCCCTTCGCCGAAACATCCACGACGCGCGCGCCGCAGCGACGCGCGATTTCCTGCGACCCATCCGTGCTGCCGTTGTCCGCGACAATGACCTCGCCCGCGATGCGGTGTTCCTTCAGCGATCGCATCGCCTTTGCGACGCACACCTCCAGCGTGTCCGCCTCGTTCAGACACGGCATCACTACCGAAAGCTCAAGATCATCCGCCATGACAAATCCACTACACTCGTTATCGGTTCAAACTCCGCTTGTCGCGGCAAGCCTTATACCGATTGCGCAGCTTAAAGCAACGCGAACTCGATCCGCGCCCGCCCTGCCGCCGCTACGCGACTGGCGAGTTTCAAATATTCAGCGCCGCCTGATACAGCTCCAAATGCCGCGCGACCATCACCGAAAGCTCGAACTCCGATTCCAGTTTGTAGCGCCCCATCGCTCCCATTTTTTCGCGCAGCGCTGAATCGGCCGCAAGACGCATAAAGCGATCCGCCATCGCGCTCGCATCGTCGAGCGGCACGAGATATCCCGACACCCCTTCGTCCACGAGGTCCGGCAAGCCGCCGACATTTGTCGCAACCACGGGCCGTCCGGCGGCCATCGCTTCAAGCGCCGTGTAGGGCAGATTTTCAATCTGCGAACACAGCGCCGACACATGCGCGAGAGAGAGAAAATCTTCGCGCGACATAAATCCCGCGAGCGTCACGTGCGGCGAAAGGTTGAGCGCCGCGATCTGCGCCTCGATCGCCGCCCGCTCCGGGCCGTCGCCCGCGATGATGAACGACGCGCGCGCGCCGGCATCCAAAACGGCCCGCGCCGCGCGAAGAAACATCGCGTGATTTTTTTCAGAACTCAACCGTCCCATGATGCCGACAGTGAATGGGCCGGATGGAGGCGGAATGAGCGGCATGCGTTGGACGTCCACGCCCGACGGAATCCGCTCCAATTTCTCCCGCGCAACGCCCTTGCTCAAGAGCATGTCTTCGTAAAATCGCGACAGCGCCACGACCCGGCTGCACCGGCGAAGCGCGTGCAGGTTGATCCATCCGTAAAATCGCTCCTTCACATCCGGCCGGAAAAGCCAGCCGTGCACCGTGCTGATCAACGGCCACTCGCGCCCCCACCGCGTCGCGATGCCGCCATGCACGTCGGCCTTGTAGCCGACCGTGTGGAGAATATCCGCCTGGAGGTCCACAAGATGTTCGTGAATGCCGTTGATCGCGCGAAACGAAAGGCGCGACTCGATATCCACCAGATGCGCTGCCAGGCCCGCCGAGGCTATCGCCTCGCGCAATCCGCTTCGGGCCAGCTTCAGCCGGGACTCTTCCAGCAAGATGAACGACGGTGTATGCCCGGCCGCCTTCAGCCCCGAGGCCAGATCGAGCGTGGCGCGCTCGGCGCCGTACACTTTGCCGATGTCCTGAAGTAGAAATACGATATTCAAACTCGATCAAACTCCATGCTATGGTCCCGCCCTGCCATGCCAAAACTATCCATAATCGCCGTCGTGTTCAACGAAGCAAAACACGTCGCTGACCTTCAGCGAGCGGCTACGCATTTGCAAAATCCGACCGGCGTCGAAATAGAGACGATCCTTGTGGATGGCGGCAGCCGTGATGGCACGGCAGACGCCGCGCGCGCGGCGGGCTTCACAAAAGTCATCGTGCTCCCTGGCGCGAATATCCCCGTCTGCCGCAATCGCGGATTGGCGGAAGCGACCGGCGATTGGATTGCGTTCCTCGACGGCGATTGCATCCCCGCAGAGGATTGGCTCGAACAGGCGCGCTCGCTCCTGGCCCGCGGCGAGCCGATCATTCTCGGATGGCCCGCGCGGCCGCCGGAGCCGATGACGTGGGTGCAGTCCGCGTGGGATTTCCACTGGGCGCAAAAAAACCGGAAGCTGACAAGCTACGGCGGACGGGAGGTGGTCCAACACGAAGGCTTTCGCCTCGTGACCACGCGGAACATGATTCTCAACCGCCGCGTCCTGGATCGAGTTCCGAATTTTAACGAAGCGCTGGCCACGGGCGAGGATACAGACTTCGCCTATCGCGCCTACCTCGCCGGCATTCCCGTCATCGGCCTGCCCGAACTGCACGTGGTGCATCGCGGTGAGCCGGCCACACTTGGACAGTTTTATCGCCAGCAGGTCTGGCACGCCAATCGCCGCAGCTATCAACACATCCTTAAAGCGAGCGGCGGAAAAGTCGGCGGCAACGCGCCTAAATTCGCTCTCGCATTTCTCCTCACGCTCATCCTGGCGCTGGTCGGGTTTGCCCTCGCGCTTCACTCCAACAACTACTGGCTCCTCGCCTTCGCGCTACCGTTGCTCGCCGTCGTATCTCTTCCCGCCCTGCGACTCTGCATCCGCGCTAAAAATGTGAAACCCCTCCTCGGCCTGATCGTCCTCTACTCGGCTTACGGCCTCGCCCGCGCCTATGACCTCGTCGGCCTCTCGCCGCACAAACCCAGTTGGAAAAGCTGATCGCGATTTTACCGGCGCAACCGGATCACCGCGGCGCCGCCCGCCGTGAAGGCCGGCGCAACACCCAACCGCTCAACAGCAGCGCGCAAGGCTTCTTCTTCCTTCGGGCGAAACGCCGGGATATCGCGTAGCTCGCCGGTGAGAATCACAAAATCGGCGTGCGCGACATCCAAATTTCCATCCGCCAGGAACGACGGAGCGCGGCAAACGCGATCGGCAAGAAAGGCCGCCATGCGCGGCAGGGATGAGTAGCCGCGGCTGTCGCGCGGCAAATTTTTCCAGACCCATTCGCCGCACACGATCATACCGGACAAGTTGCGCTCATGTTGCGTCGTATTGCGCAGCGTGAGGGCAAAACGCTGCGCCGCGATGGCCCCGTTATGCAACAGCAAGAGAACAAGCGCCACGACCAACGCTCGCGAACTTATTCGGCCGCGCGAAAGCGACGGCACGGCCGCAACGACCAGCAGCGACAGATAAACGACGATCAGAAAAATACTCATGCCCAGTTGATACGCCTGCTCAAGCCCCGTTGCGCCGGATTGGATGCCTTTGCACCACGACCAGGACAAACCAAACAACCCCGCCGCGCCCATCAAACAGCGTCCCCAGAAATTCCGGCGGACGGGGCCCGCTCCGCGAGCAATGAAATAGAAAATCAGCGGCGTCGCGGGATAAAGATATCGGTGATAACTGGAGACCCACGACGTCATGCAAATCATTCCCAACGTCGCAACCAAATACCAGGCAAACGGAGAGCCCCACCGATCGCGAATTTCGGCGGCCACACCAACGACAACCACGGCAAGGATCAACAATCCCACCGGCAACATATTCGGCGGCGCCCGAACAATGGATAGCGCATATTGCCCTAATTTTTCCGCGCAGATAACTGCGCGCTGCGAAAAGGACGATCCGCCCTCCACGCCCTCGCCCGTATTGCGCGCGACGATTCCCTCGCTCTCCTTCGACGCTCCCATGAACTTCATCGCCCAACGCCCATAGGACTCTCCCGCATTTGGCGCGACGAGTTGGCTGCGAATTTCCCAACCGACCAGACATGCCGCCATCACCCCGGGAATCAGAACCGCAGGGATCCACAATCGGAGAATCTTCGATTGAAAGGCGCTCAAGCCCAGAGACACCCCAATCGCGCCCGCCAACGCAATTCCCGCAGTTTTCGTCATCACCACCAACGCCCCAAGAATGCACAGGATCAAAACTCGCCGGACGGTCACACGGCCATCGAAGCTCATTCGATCCACCTCGATCAGCGTCGCCGCAGAGAGCAGAACGAAAAGCTGTTCAGCCATCAAATAGCGCGTTGAAAAACTCCATGCATAATAGGCCATCAAAGCCGCCCACGCCGCCCAACGCCCCATGCGTCCGTAGCGTTTGCGAAGCCATCCACACACATAAACGAGCCCGGCGAAACCGCTAACCGCGCTCAATAGATATGGCGCCTTCCACGAGCCAATCCCAAACAAGCGGAAAACAACCGACAGCGCCGCCGGATAAACTGGCGGATACAACCCATAAGGCTCTCCGGCCAGCGTGTACCCTTGCCCCGTTGCCAGTGAGTGACCGAGCGCCAGATACTCAATCTCATCCACTCCCTCGCACTGCCACGCTCGCGGGACGCTGATGAGGTAGCCCACAAAAAGTGCGCAAACGGCCATCCACCAAAGGCGGTTCTCTCGTTTTTCGGTCAAGGTCACAATGTCCACGCTTCCAAGCGGTTCATTCATGTCACAACCTTGGAGGCTATCCCAGAACCAATTTTCGCGCCGGTGCGCGCGCCGCGCCCGCTGAACAAGGCGGGCGAGCGGGAGGCGTGCCGAAGCGGCACGTGCCCGCTCGATTATTGACGCGCCCGCGCAATTTCTGTATTTAGTAAATTCTAAACGTTCGTAATGCACAAATTCGGATGATGCGGATGAACGATGCCGCGAAATGAAGGATCAGATCTCACCGGGACAAGCTATTGCGCTTTAGGCCGAAATCATTATTGTCGCGAGAGTTGGCGTCGCAGTCACGTATCGCCGGAGTGAACATCGCTCCCAGCCGATGCTGACGATCGCGGCTCCATTATTGGCGTGTCGAACAGTCGTGAAAACTTTCGCCGGGTTGGTTCATCGGGAACTGACCGGGACGAAGTCTGCATGAAACCGGCCGGGCGGGCCATCAACTGACCATCTTATGCAAGGAGAAAACACACAAATGCTAAAGCTTCGATCCCTCGCCCACCTCGAGGAAAAGCGAATTCTGATCACCGTAGGCACCGGTTCGCTCGGCAAGAAACTGACGCGACTGATTCTCGATCACACGACGGAGACCGTCGTTGTGATTTACAGCCGTGACGAATTCAAACAATTCGAAATGGAACACACCTTCACCCCTGCGGAACGAATGCGCCTCCGCTTCTTCCTCGGCGACGTGCGCGACGCCGGACGCCTCCACCGCGCGCTCGACGGCGTTGATTTCGTAATTCACGCCTCCGCGCTCAAGCAAGTTCCCGCCGCCGAATACAATCCCTTTGAATTCGTCAAAACGAACATTCTCGGTGCAGAAAACGTCATCAATGCCTGCATCGAGCGAAATGTCAAAAACGTGGTCGCCCTGAGCACGGATAAAGCTGCAAACCCCATCAATCTCTATGGCGCGACCAAACTCTGCTCCGACAAGCTCTTTGTTTCCGGCAACAGCTACAGCGGAAGCCGTCCGACTCGATTTTCGGTCGTCCGCTACGGCAATGTCGTTGGTAGCCGCGGCAGCGTTATTCCTTTCTTCCTCAAAAAACGCGCCGAAGGCGTACTCCCGATTACCGACGAACGCATGACTCGATTTTGGATCACGCTCGAACAGGGCGCTTGCCTCGTGCTAAACGCGCTGCGAGAGATGAAGGGCGGCGAAATCTGGGTCCCGCGCATTCCCAGTATGCGCATCACGGACCTGGCCCGCGTTCTCGCGCCCGGGTGTAAAACCGAAGTCGTCGGAATCCGCCCCGGCGAAAAACTCCATGAAGTCATGATTCCCGTGGATTACGGCCGCCAGACGGTCCAGTTTGCGGATCACTTCATCATCACCCCCGCCCTCTCCTATTGGAAGAAGGACTGGCACAGCGACAAGAAAGGCAAACCCTGCCCGGAGGGCTTTTACTACGGCAGCGACAACAACACCGACTGGGTGACGGAGGAAGAGTTGGCGAAAATGGTGGCGGAGCTGGATTTACCGGATGCGCATGCCTGGGCACGCGAACATGGATATCTTTAAACAGAAGACGCAAAGACACAAAGCTCAGGGAAAAGATAAAACAGAGAGTGAGAGAGAAGAGACTGAATTTTGAAATCAAGGGAAGAATCAAGCGGGCGGTGTAAAGGTGCAAAGGTCAGAGAAAGTAGGAGAAAGGAAATTAGCTCCGCTCGAGAGAAAGCGAAAGAGCAGGATATAAAAAGAGAATGCGATGCATCCCGATTATAAAAGAGCGCATGAATGGACTCGGAGATGTATTGGAGCTGCGATAGAAGTTCATCGAATTCTGGGTCCCGGCCTGATGGAATCCATTTACGAAAAAAGTCTCGCGATTGAATTTGATCTACAAGGTATTCCTGCCGTTTTTCAAAAAGCAGTTCCGCTCTCATATAAAGGCTATGATTTTGATGATTCGCTTCGTCTGGATGTCTTCGTTGATGAATGTCTGATCTTGGAATTAAAAGCCGTCGAAGAAGTGCTCCCTGTTCACAAGGCACAATTACTGAGTTATATGCATATGCTGAAGGCCCCACTGGGACTGGTCATTAATTTCAAGGAAGCTCGGCTTGTTGACGGAGTTTACCGGAATATACTTCCTGGAGCTGACCAATAAATCGTTTCATCCTCTTTCCTTTGCGCCTTTGCGTCTTCGGTTAAATTTATGATCAGCTACGGACGACAGTTTATTGACGATGAGGACATCGCGGCGGTCGTTGCGGTGTTGAAGTCGGATTATCTCACGCAAGGCCCTGCCGTCGCTGCATTTGAGGAGGCTTTCGCTGCAAAGGTCGGCGCAAAACACGCCATTGCCGTGAACAGCGGTACGGCAGCATTGCACGCCTGCACATTTGCGCTGAGGCTTGGACCGAGCGATGAAGTGATCGTCCCACCGATCACATTTACCGCGACGGCGAATTGCGCGCTGTTTGTCGGTGCAACGCCGGTGTTCGCAGATGTGACGCCGAGCGGACACATTGATCCGGCGCAGATTGAGAAAAAGCTCACGAACAAAACGAAGGCCGTGATTGCCGTGGATTATGCGGGCATCCCGTGCGATTACGAGCGAATCCTTGCCATCTGCAAGAATGCCGGAATTCCGCTGATCTGCGACGCTTGCCATTCGCTGGGCGCGGCGTGGCGAAGCAAGCCGACGGGATCAATAGGACTACTGAACTGTTTTAGTTTTCACCCTGTAAAGCACATCGCCACGGGCGAAGGCGGTATGGTCACCACGGATGATGACACTCTGGCTCAAACCATTCGCGACTTCCGCACCCACGGCATCACCAAAGATGCTAGTCGTTTTCTTGGCCTCACCCCAAATAATCCCTTTGCGGAAACCTTTGCGCCTTTGCGCTCTTCTGTTAGCCAGAATCCACTCGATGAGTTCGGGCCGTGGTACTACGAAATGCACGCCCTCGGCTTCAACTATCGCATGTCGGATATCAACGCCGCGTTAGGCTTGAGTCAGCTCAAGAAACTCGATCGGTTTGTCGCCCGCCGCCGCGAAATTGCCGCCCGCTATACGGAAGCGTTTTCAGCGGTTCCACATCTTAAGACGCCGTCAGAACCCGGCGACGCCGCCAGTTCATGGCATCTGTATCCGGTTCAAATTGACTTTGAAAAACTCGGGCGCACGCGAACGGCCATCATGCAGACGCTGCGGGATCGCGGCATCGGCACACAGGTGCATTACATCCCCGTCCATCTTCAACCCTTCTACCGCGCCCGCCTCGACACCCGCGCGGGCCAATGCCCGGCATCGGAATCCCTTTATCCAAAACTCCTCTCGCTTCCCATGTTCGCAGCCATGACGGAGGCGGACGTCGCCCTTTCAATTGAAAGCGTTCGCGCAACGTTAACCATTTGACGCGGCGCGGCCTTTTCTGAATGTCCTATTCGAACACTATGCGGGTCCTATTTCGCTGCGACGCGGCGCGGGAAATTGGATTCGGCCACGCGAGCCGATGCCTGGCCTGGGCCGAAGCATTGCGTGAAGAGGGCGTGGAAACAGCCTTTGTCGGCGCGTTCAGCCCGCCTGCCCGCGCGTTCGTCGAAGCTGCGGGTTTTGAGGTCATCGAAGCGGGCGGCATTGTAAATAGCGAGGGCGATTTGACCCGCCTGATTTCAACGGCGGCGGATCAACGCGCATCCTCGATCGTGTTGGACAGCTATCGGTTGGATGCCGCATATCTGACCAACTTGAGCGATGCCGGAACGCCGATCGCCGTGATTGATGATTTCAAAGCGCTGGCCCGATATGACTGCGCATTGATTTTGAATTTCACCGTCGGAGCGCCCCAGTTGGATTATCCGCGGAATGGCCCCACGCTCCTTCTCGGTCCTGAATTCCTTTTGTGCCGCCGCGCCTTAGTCCAGGCGCGAACCAAAAGTTTGCGGCGCGTCCGCAGTGGACCAATTCGCAATCTCCTCGTGGCCATTGCTGGCGAAGACCCCAAGGACCTGACGGGACGCGTCGTAGATCTTCTCATTCAGGACCACCCCGACATCTGTCTGCATGTCATCGTTGCCTCCAGCTATTCCGGCAAAGAGCGAATGGACCAGCAGTTGGCGTCTTTTTTTGCGCCCGGCAGCAAAACACTCTCCGGCCTGCCCAACCTCGCCGAACCTCTGGCGTGGGCCGACGCCTGCATCGCCGGCGGCGGTCTGATTAAATATGAGTCCGCATACTTGGGCGTCCCCGTCGCGGTGCTCTCTCAAAACGAAGAGCAGGCGGCTGAAACCACAACCTTCGCAAAGTTGGGACTTGCCTGGGACCTCGGCCTCTCGGCCGCAACGTCCGATGATCTCGTGCGTCAACGTCTGCAATCATTTGTGAAAGATTCCGCCCTTCGCGTCGGATTGTCGTCGCGCGGGGCGCACGTCTTCCCGGAAGATCCGGCTGGACGGGCGGCGCAGCGCCTCACGCATCTATTGAGAAACGGGAATACACGTGCCCATCGTCAAATGTAAGTCATATCTGGATGTCTACAAAGTTCTGGCCAAAACATCAAAGGCCGGCGAGTTGGCGGGACGGGGAGAACGGACCGAATTGACGGTCTTCGTCGCGAACGCCATTGCCTCGCGCCTCCACGTGTCGCCAGACGACACGGTGGTGGATGTCGGATGCGGAGATGGCACTCTGCTTCGAAAATTGTCGCCTTCGGTATCAAAAGTCATTGGCATTCTTCCATCGGATGACGAAGTGAATCGCGCGCGCCCGCTCGTGGCTGACCTTCCTAACTGCAGTATCATGCAGGGCTTGGCGCAACAAATCGGACTACCTTCCGGGTGCGCAGATCAGGTCGTCAGCAGCGGCGTTCTGCTCTTGCTGGCCGCTCACGATGTCCCGCGCGCACTGACGGAGCTGGCACGCATCTGCAAGCCCGGGGGAGCTGTGTTTGTCGGTGAAATGCCGGACCGAGACGAGTTCCACGGACGAGGTTACGGGGATTCGATCACCCTATACTTGTGGTGGGTGTTGCGGAATCGAGGCGTCCGCGCTTTTCTTGGCGGATTGAAGCAAACACTGAGGGCGCTCTTCACGAAAGAAATCATGGTCATTATGCCGAAGAAACACTTCTTCATAGACCCCGCCTCCTTCATTGAACTTGCGCAATCCTGTGGATTGGTTGTGAAACAACACTTCCGCCATCCGCAGATTCGCGCGGACGGAACTGTGTATGAGAGCGAGACTCGCTGGGACTATATTCTGAAAAAGCAGTGAACTTGACCCGCCACATTCAGACCTCAACATCACGCCAAAACTAAGAACGAAACAACCTCATGAATACACCCCACCAGCGCGATTTGGAACGGCTCGCCCGGCACTACGGCGATCTTGTGGCCCGGCATGGCGATGGGGCCCAAAGCGCACAGTGGCCGGATCGGGCCACACAAGAGGCGCGTATGGCGATTCTTTGCGACGCAGGCGTGCAACCCGGCAGCAAAGTGCTGGATTTCGGCTGCGGCACAGGCCAGATGCTGGATTTTTTACGACGGACCATTTCATATAATGGCGAGTATGTGGGTTACGACCTGTCGCCCAAAGCCATCGAACTCGCGGGCAAAAAATTCTCCGGCGCGCGATTCGAGGTCCGGAATATCCTGGACGCCGGAGTTCCTGAAGATTTTGATTTCATCTTTATCAGTGGAGTCTTCAACAATTTGATTTCCGATAACTGGGGCATGATGACCGAAATCCTCCAACGCCTCTTCCCCCATGCTCGCATCGCTTTAGCATTCAACGGCATCAGCCGCTACGTGGATTTTTTCACTGATGGTTTGTACTACGCAGACCCTTCGGCCGTTTTTCGCTATTGCAAAGAGACGCTCTCGCCCCGCGTCGTGCTGCGGCACGACTACTGCCTTAAACCGGGGGTGCTTCCCTATGAGTTTTCAATCTACGTTTTCGCGTCGGATATTCCGACACGGCCGCTGAAGCAATTCCCCTGAGCGCAAGCGAGAACACTCCATGATCGCCGCCATCATGCAGCCGACCTATTTGCCCTGGATCGGCTATTTTGACCTTATAGATCAAGCGGACGTCTTCATCCTGTTGGATAATGTCCAGTTCGCCAAGCGCACGTGGCAACAACGCAATCGAATCAAAACTCCGAAAGGGTTGGATTGGCTGACGATCCCCGCAGTCGTCAGTGGAAAATATCAGCAACTGATTCGGGAGGTGGAAATTCATGACCGCTCGTTTGCCGAGCGGCATGCCCATTCCATTCGCTGCCACTATGCCCGGGCCGAACATTTCAAAGCACAGTTTCCGCCGCTCGAACAGCAGTTGCTGCAATCCGCGCAAGCGGGAAGGTTGCTGCCGCTGAACCATAACTTGATCGCTCATTTCTGTCGCGAGCTGAACATTCAAACCCCGCTCCTTGTGGCTTCAGATTTGAAAAGCGAGGGTCAGCGTTCCGCACTGCTGGCTTCCCTTTGCAAAACAGTTGGCGCCGACTACTATCTTTCTGCCGCGGGCTCGGCCGCGTATCTCCTCGATGAAATTCATGAATTCAGCGACCGCGGGATCGCCGTGGGCTTCCACCACTATGAACACCCGGAATATCGGCAGCTTTTCCCCCCTTTCCTCCCCTACGCCGCGATTGTGGACCTGGCGCTGAACGAAGGCCCGCGCTCGCTTGAAGTTCTGCGCGCAGGGCGACGCCCGAATTTCTCGCACGCTGAAATGGCGGACGAGATCAAACGCATTGCGCCAAATCGCGCGGCGGAGACATAGGAATCCTAGCCGTCGGAAATCCATTTCTGGGGGACCTTATGAGCAAGTCTTTTCAAATTAGCGGCCGGGAAATCGGGCCCGGCGCGCCCGTTTACATCATTGCTGAAATGTCGGCCAATCACAATCAGTCGCTGGAGCAAGCGCTGCAAATCGTGAAAGAGGCCAAGACGTCGGGCGCTGATGCCATAAAACTTCAAACCTACACGGCCGATACCATGACCATCGCCTCCGACCGCCCCGAGTTTCGCGTGGGCGACGGCTCGCTCTGGGCGGGGCAGAACCTGCATGCCCTTTATCAACAGGCGTTCACGCCTTGGAAGTGGCAACCCCAATTGAAGGCCGAAGCAGATCGCCTGGGTTTACACTGTTTTTCGTCGCCCTTCGATTTTTCGGCGGTCGAATTTTTGGAAAACATGCGCGTTCCCGCTTATAAGGTCGCCTCGTTCGAATTGGTGGATATCCCCTTGATTCAACGAATTGCGCGAACGGGCAAACCGATCATCATGTCCACCGGCATGGCCACGCTCCCGGAAATAGAAGAAGCGGTCGCCGCCGCGCGCGAAGCGGGGGGCGATCAGATTGCGCTGCTGAAATGCAACAGCGCCTATCCCGCGCCGCCGGAAGAAATGAATCTCCGCACAATCCCCGACATGGCGAAGCGATTCGATGTCCCTGTCGGCTTATCTGACCACACGATGGGCATTGCTTCGGCTGTGGCATCCGTCGCCCTGGGCGCGTGCATCATCGAAAAACACTTCACGCTCTCGCGAGCTGATCGCGGACCGGACAGCGCGTTTTCGCTCGAGCCGATGGAATTCAAAATGATGGTGGATGCCGTGCGCGAAGCCGAGCGCGCACTCGGGGGCGTCTCCTACACGCCCTCGCCTCGTGAACAAGTCAGCCGCGTGTACCGCCGATCGCTCTTCGTTGTTGAAGAGGTGAAGGAAGGCGAGACCCTTACCGAACGCCATGTGCGGTCCATTCGCCCCGGTCACGGTCTTCCGCCGAAAGAACTGCCGTCCGTATTGGGACGAAAGGCGGCGCGCGCCATTCAACGCGGCGAACCGCTCACCCGCGACATGCTTCGCGACTAGCGAAGCGCTCGTCTCGCCATGAGCCCCGGCTCTTCCCCCTTGCCCCTCGCACTCGGCACGGTCCAACTGGGCCTGCCCTACGGCGTGGCCAACCAAACCGGACAGCCCTCGTTCCTTGAGGCGCGCGCGATTATTCAGCGCTCATGGGAATTGGGCGTCGCCCTCCTCGACACGGCCCAAGCCTATGGAGAAAGCGAAACGGTCATCGGCCGATGCCTGCAGGAGACCGGACTTGCGGGGCGGATAAAAATCGTCACCAAACTTCATCCGGCTGAATCGGCGAAAGGACCGCAGGCCGCCCTCCGCGCATTAGAAGCATCGTGGGATCGCCTCGGTCGCGCGCGTTGGCACGGATTGATGCTTCACCGCGAGGAGGAGCTGAACCGATGGGACTACTGGCGATCAGAAGTCTTCAAGCCGTTCAACAACCAATTCGGCGCGGATCGCTTCGGCGTTTCTGTCTACTCCGCCGAGGCGGCGCTCGGAGCCCTTTCCTGCGAGGGGCTGACCATTCTTCAATGCCCCGGAAACGTCTTTGACCGCCGAATCGCGCGCAGCCCTCTCTTGGAGAAGGCTCGCGAACGCAGGGTCTCAATTCACGTGCGCAGCATCTACCTTCAGGGCTTGGCCCTCACGGCGCCCGAACAGCTTTCCGAGGCCATGTTTTTCGCCGCGCCGGCCGTCCGGCTTTTTCAGACCTTCTGCCGGGATCGTGGCTACGATCCACGAAGATTCGCGATCGGATACGCGCTGCGCCGATTCGCCGGCTGCACGCTCGTTATCGGCGCCGAAACTTCCGCGCAGGCCGCCTGGAATGCGAAGGCCGTCAAGGAAGGCGCTATCCCGGAAAATCTTGCGAACGAATGGGACTGCATCTGGCCAGATGACGATCCCGCGTTGATCAACCCTGCGCAATGGCCTCGATCCGGCGCGGCAAAATAGGTGAAAACCTCTGGATGATTTCATGCAGTGTAGTCCGCCGAACATCACAACCCCCATGCGGTCCCGGGCGACCGTGAATGAGAGGTCATCATGAACGATGTCTTCAATCTGAAAAACAAAGTCGTCGGACTGACGGGAGGCGGAGGCCATCTCGGAAGCGCCCTCGCCGTGGGCCTCGCGGCCGCCGGCGCAACAACACTGATCTTCGGCCGCTCGCCGGACAAACTCGACGCCGTCAAGGCCTTGGCTGGCACGAAATCCCTGCCGGGGCGAGTCTATCCGTATGTGCTGGACGTCACCGACGAGAAGTCAATTGCCGATGTGTTGAGCAAAGTTGAACACCAGCACGGCGTCCCGCACGGTTGGATCAACAATGCCGCCGACGTCGTGCCTGAGCTCACGGGCAGCCTTAGCTCTGCAGGCGTCAACGCCACGCTCACCGGCACCCTGACCCAAGTCATATTGCTGAGCGATCGCGTGGGAGCCATGATGGCGCAAGCCCGGCGCGGTTCCATCGTGAACATCGCCTCCATGTACGGTCTGGTGTCCCCTCAGCCTGCCGCCTATGCGCAGCATCCGCGCTATCACAATCCTCCAGCCTACGGCGCCGCGAAGGCGGGTATCATTCAGTACACGCGATATGCGGCCTGCCATCTGGCGCAATCCAACGTTCGAGTGAACTGCCTTTCGCCCGGGCCCTTCCCAAACTCAACGGTGGCCGCTGACGATTCCTTCGTGTCGCAGTTGGCCCAACGCACACCGATGGCACGGATTGGGCAACCCGATGAGTTGATCGGACCGGTGATTTTCTTGTTGTCGGACGCGGCGAGTTATATCACCGGCCAAAACATCGCCGTTGATGGCGGGTGGACGGCCTGGTAGGCGCCTCAGCCCGCAACGATGGTTCCAGGGAAAGCGGTGGCCCCGGAAACGGAGCCCGCGGGATTATTATGGTTGAGACCGGATTCTCTCCGCAAGAGGTCCGATAAATAGGCCGGACACAAGGAGAAGCGATGAAAAGGCCACGAAGGAACCACCGTGCTTCTCCCATGGATAGAGCGGATATGGTCGCATGCTGACCGTACGAGCGACGGCGTGATGATTTCATACCGGGAGTGGGTCGGCTTGTGGGGAATGGTATGAAAACAGTATCTGCGGTAGAGACGCGCAAAGGATTGGGGCGCTTGCTCAATCTGGTGTCGCTGAAGGGTGAATCGTTCGTCATTGAGCGGGCGCGGCGGCGCGCACCAGCGCGAAAATAGGTTCCGGGATGGCCTCTAGCCCCATCGCTCCGTTGCCGGAGCGATTCAGGGAGGGCACTTCACGCGCGGAGACTCTGAACCGCAAGTGGCTTGACGGGTTCTTGGCGTGGTGGGGCTTGTGCGAACTTTTGCGGCTGGGCAAATGAGCCGAAATTGGGTCAGGCGCAGTTCGCTATTTGCCGATACAGTTTTAAGAATTCATCGCCGATGATGGCGGGCCTGTGGCGAGTTTCTACAACGGCACGGCCGGTTGCACCCATCTCTGATCTTTGCTCCGGGCTTCGGAGCAATTGAATCAACCGATCAGCTAGAGCTTGAGCATCCCCAACTGGAATCACAAATCCAGTTTCGCCATCGCGCGCGAGCTCGTTATTTCCGCCGCAATCCGTCGCGACAACGGGCAGGCGCGCGGCCATGTATTCGAGGATGGTGTTGGAGAGCCCTTCATTCGCTTTGGGCGCCAGGACGCCCACGGCTAATTTCGCGAGAAGGGGCGGCACCCAGGTGATGTCGCCGAGAAATGCGAAGCGATCCCCCGCCCCGCTCGCGCGCACTCGCTCCTCAAGCTGTTTCCGATCCGGTCCGTCACCGGCAATCACAAACCCCGCATCCGGCATCGCCTGAAGCACGCGCAACGCGGCCTCGACAAAAAGCGGGGCATCTTTTTCAGGATCAAGCCGGGTGACCATGCCGATGAGCGGACCCTTGGGAAGCTTTGCGTCCGATGGAATTTCCACTGCTGATAATCGGTCGAATTCTTCAACATCCACAATGTTGGGGATGACGTGTATCTTTGATTCCTGCACGCCAGCCTGAACAAAGCGGTCGCGAATTCGCTGGGCGTTCGCAACAACCGCAACGGCTTGTTGATCAGCCTTCATCATCCGCTGCGCTTTGCGCGGCGCATAAATTTCACCGAGGTCGCGCCGACTGGTCATCAGCGGCAGCCCCGCCCATCGCGCGGCCATTGACCCAAAAACAGCCGCATCTGCATCCCATGCGTGCACCAGCGTGACGCCTTCCGCCTTCATCCAGCGACTGAACTGCCGGACTTTCAGCCACGTGGATGGAGCGTAAGTGCGGGTAATCCCAAGCTCGAACGCCGGACCCACAGCGCGTTCGACGGCATCGAGAAAGAATCCTTCGCGATGGGTAACCGCAACGCATTGTTCAACTCCGCGCCGGTGAAGCTCAAAGATCAGTCGCGCGCATTGGCCTTCGGTCCCGCCCCGGATCAGATTATAGACCACGTGCAGGATTTTCATGGCGTCGGGGTTGAAGCTGATAGCGTTTGCGTCAACAACGGGGCCAGCTCCCGGGCCGCCAGCGCAATGCCTCGATCATTCCAATGGGTATCGTCGCGGTAGTACAACAATTCTCCCGCCCCGGCGCGGGCGCGAAAAGCGTCCAACAAATCGCACGTGGATACACCGCGCGCCCGCAACTTTTCGGCGAGGGCGGGAAGGCAGGACGCCGGAAGCGGATTTTGGGGACTCGCGAGATAATTGGGCAGCAGCTCACGGTAAACCTGTTCCTTATCCGGGATGAGCAAAATGACCAACCGAGTACCGCGGCGTTCGAGAATGTCCGAGAACTCTTTGATGATTCTCGCGACGCCATTGATGTCGCGTTGCTCGGGGGCCCATCGCAGCGTCTTTGCGGCGTGTGTATAAAAAAGAATGGCGCCCCCTTCGACATCGCCCGAGGAAATCGCCACGTCGTCCGTGAGTTCGCCAAAAATGGCGAAGCGCAATTTGCGCCAGCTTTTGGCCGAAAACTGAGCCAGCGCGGAACTGTTCGGCAAACTCTTCCGCAGAAATACCGGTTTGAACGACCCCCACGAAATCCGCGACTTCGAACCCGTGGAGCCTTCCGCAATTCCGAGGTTCTGAATCTGCGCGAGCATGCCCCCGAGCGGCGTCGCCCCGATTTCGTTTTCCACCATTCCCCAGACCAGCACGCGCGCCGGGCGCTGCGCAAAACGCGTATCGGCCAGATAGCGGAGTGGCCCGGTGGTCGGACCCATCCCCGGAAACGCTTCGCAATACACCGCCTCGTTCAATAAACCGCTAAGCCGGGCCGAGAGCATGTTTGTCATCGGCACACCGCTGTTCATATAGCTCGATCCGGTGAGCGCCACGCGATAACTTACGCCGGTTGTCGGCGGCTCATTGCGGAAGCCGAACTCATCGGAAACTTCGCGCGACGCGGGACGCACTTCTTCAAAGCGCGCGGCCACGGCAGGCAATCCCAATAAATTCGACAAATCTCCTCCGCGCCGCTCCGGAAGCTCTTTATTCATCATCGGCGCCGCTGGACCAAACGCGTGAGACGTCGGCCTCAGCATCCACTGTTGCTCCCAGTGGTACCATCGAAAGCGAAGCGCCCAGTCGCCCGCCAGCGCCACCAGCCAGATCAGCGCGATGCAAAACACCAGTTGCCGCGCGCGCTTCGGTTGGGCTTCAAAACATTCGGCGTTCATGGCTAAAACTGAAAATAGAGGAATGGAGAACTACTGTTTATGAGCATGACTCCGATGCAAAGGCCCGCCAACAGGGCGAGCAGAAGGGCGATCAGCCAACCGCCGCGATACCGAATTTCCCACGTGGTCGGCGCAACAAAGACCAGCGCCAGCGCAACGGCAAGAATTCCAAGATGCGCAGGCGCATGTTGCAGCGGTTCCAAAGCGTGCCCGCCCCACCCGCTTCGACCAATCATGCCGGAAAGAATATCAGCAGCTTTGCCAAGTGTATCGCACCGAAAGAATACCCAGCCGACCATCACGACCAGAAGCGTCGCCAATCGTTGGAGAGCGACGAAACGACCCGCCCACGAGCGCTTGCCCAATCGCCGTTCAATCGCGAGCCAGATACCGTGATAGCCGCCCCAGACGAGGAACGTCCAATTTGCGCCGTGCCAGAGGCCGCCGAGCAACATGGTCAAAAACAGATTCACATATGTCCTGACCGGCCCGCGCCGGTTGCCGCCAAGTGGAATGTAGAGATAGTCGCGCAACCAGGTGGAAAGCGACATGTGCCAGCGCCGCCAAAAGTCCGTTATCGAAACGGCCTTGTACGGCGAGTTGAAGTTTTGCGGGAACTGAAACCCGAACAGCAATCCAAGCCCGACCGCCATATCAGAATAGCCGCTGAAGTCGAAATAGATTTGCGCGGTGTAGGCCAGCGTTCCGGCCCAGGCGTCGAAGAAGCCCGGATTCTGCGAGGCGAATACGTGTTGCGCAACCGGAGCGACGCCGTCGGCGAGCAGAACTTTCTTGGCCAGCCCAAGAATGAAAATGCTGATGCCGGTCGCAGCCTTGGCATAGCTGTGCGTCCGGTGTTCGATCTGCTCTTCGATGTCGCGATAGCGGACAATCGGGCCGGCGATCAGTTGCGGGAAGAACGAAACGTAAAAGGCGAAATTCCAAAACGATTTCTGCGGACGCACGGCGCCAAAGTACACGTCAATCGTGTAGCTCATGCTCTGGAAGGTGTAGAAAGAGATGCCGACCGGCAAAATGATGTGCAGCAGCGGAACCAGCGGATGCGTCGCGCCCAGCGCACCCGCGACCCGATTGATCGTATCCGCGGCGAGGTCGAAATATTTGAAGAATCCGAGAAACGACAAATTGGCGATCACCGACGCGATCAGCCATCGTTTTTTCACAGCGTGCGTGGTCGCGCGCCCGATGAAAAGCCCTGCCGCATAGTCCAGGGCCGTCGAGGTGAACATCAAAGCGCAGAAGCGAAAATCCCACCATCCGTAAAAGAGATAGCTCGCGAGCGTGAGGAAAACGAGCCGGCCGGTTTTCGGCAGCAGCGCATAGCCCATCAGGACGATCGGCAGGAACAAAAATAAAAACTCGTAGCTGTTAAACAGCATGGGTCAAGTCATCCGGCTCATGAGCCACTCGAAAGACAATCCGCGATGGTTGCCTGTGACGTTGTAGCGAAACAACCGAAAAGCGTCGCCCCCCGGGCGATTTATGCCCTCGGACGTCGTCACGGCTCCGTCATATCCGAGGCGTCGGAGCGTGTCCACCGCGCGCGACGAAATATCTTCCGGCCGCCCGTAGGGATAGGAATAGACCGACGGTTTGACGTTCAGTTCCGCCGACAGGCGGCGCGTGGATTCGACGATTTCACTCTCGATCACGTCATCCGTCTCGCGGTTCAAGTTGATGTGTGTGACGGTGTGCGGAGCCACCTCAAAACCCTGAGCGATCAATTTGCGCGCGTGATCCCACGTCATCAATGCGGGCAGATCGGATGGCGCAAATCTCGCGGCAAGGGCCGCCAATTCTTTCTCGCGCTCCGCGGCGCCCATCCCCTTCAGGCGAACTTCACCCAAAACCATCTCCTTAATATTGTCGCCTCTCTTCCCCACACTTGAACGAAAGCGGTACCACCACGGCGAGGCGGTCCCATCCAGAAACCCTGTGGTAACGAAAAAGGTTGCGGGCAATCCCATCGCTTTGAGAAACGGGGCCGCCACGTCGAAGTTGTTCAAATATCCATCATCAAACGTCACCGCGACCGCATGTTCGGGCCAGCGCCCTTTGCGCAAAACTTCGCCGAGCGACACGAGAGTGAAACGTCTTGCGACCCATTCCATTTGCGCGCGAAACGCCTCGGGCGCGACTTGAAATCCATCGAAATTCAAGACATCGCCGGGCGCCTCTTGAACGCCGTGATACGCTAGAATCCTCAGACCCGCCGCAGACCGGCTTCGCATCGCGGCCATAGCCCCGCTCGCGCGCAAACTGGAGAGAACAATCCCTTTGAACAACGAAGTCATGTCACTGGCCAACGCTCGCCGATCATACCGGAGGAAGATGCGTCAGGGTGAAGCGCCGCTTTCCCGACGCGGTCACAGGGATGCTCTCCACATACTCAATCCCAACCTGCGCCGTCTGGCCAACTTCTGCGCGAATTCGCGCTTTCCAATCTTCTTCATGGGCAGATGACACCGCGCGATCCCCGGCGATAAGCAAGCGGTAGCTGTCGAGCGTATCCTGGACGAACTGAAACTCACGAACACCCGGCGCGCCATAGAGCAGATGCGTAAAAAATTCGCCGTGAATCCATCGCCCGCCTTTTGTGCGAATGATATCTGCCTGCCGACCGGTCACCGCCGCGAGCCGCACCGTTGTCCTCCCGCACGCACAAGCGGTCGGGGTGCTCCATCGGGCCAAGTCGCCGGTATCGTACCGGATCAGCGGCATTGCGTAGTTATGCAAATACGTCAGCAGCAACGGACCTGCCTGCCGGCGGGAATCCTGCGAATCCACCTCGATTAAAAAATCCATTTCATTCACGTGCAACCCGCTGTGGGCTGTGCATTCGGCCGCAATCGCGCCCGCTTCGCGATTGCCGTAGCGATCAAATACGGGCCGCTTCATCACGCGTTCAATGGTCTCGCGGGCTTTGGGCAGAAGCATTTCTGCGGAACTCACGATGGCCGTCAGCGGATAACGCGCGGTCAACCCCTCGCGCTCCAACCAGCGGCAGAACTCATACGCCGTATTCGCATAGGCGACGATCAGATGCGGCTGAAAGCGAATCAACTTTTCATGCACCGCCCTCATCTCCGCCTCGCCCATTTTGAAGGCGTTGTACCATCGCCGGTTCTCCAGCCACCAACGCACAGCCAGGCGCAGGGAACCGAGCGAAATGGTCACATCGCGATCTGATCCCCACAGCATCGCGATGCGCTCGCCATAGCGCCAGCCAGTCAGCGAATCTGCCCAGAACAGCGACGCCTCTCGCGCCTGTTGCGTCGCTACGTCCACTTTGAACGTCAGCGGCGTTCCCGTGGAACCACCCGTCGCGTCGTCCACCGCTGCGATCTGCGGGCAGATGAATTGATCGGGAGCACCTTGAATATCCGCGCGACGAACAACGGGGAGCGTGGCGAGAATTTCCCGCGCGTTCTTCGCTTCGATTGCCGGGGCGTTCTTCAAACGTTCGCGATAAAAGGGAACGCTTTCCCGCGCGTGATTTAGCAGTTTCGCCAATGCCTCATCTCGACGCCCCTCGATCAGCTCCCGCGACAGAAAGTCATGCCGCCGATGCTGCTCAAAGGCATTCAGAACGCGCGCGCGATGACCCTTCTGTCGGTCAATATACCGCGCGGACAGATAGGCCGAGAGGTTCGGATTCATTCGAGACTGACGTTAAGGCGCGCCGTGGCTGTTGTCCATGCCGCAGGCACATCCGTCAGACGGACTTCCCGAGCCGGGTCAGAATGGTTCGGGCGCGCTTTTTCAGGCCGGCGGGAATCCATCCTTGCCAACCGCGCTTTAGTCCACGAGGAACGGCGTAGTGTGTAACATCAAGCGGCTCTGCGCGCTTCGGAGACGCTTCGCACGTTTGCTTGAGCAATGCGTGCCACCGCGAAACCATTTGATCGAGCGTGAACGACGCCGCAATCCGCTCGTGAGCTGCGGCGGACATTTTCGCCAATAGCTCGCGATTCTGTGACAGTTCAAAAACTCTATCCGCACATTCCCTCGCGTCATCCACGCGGCAAAGAAAACCGCTTTTTCCCTGCTCAATAATGGAATCTGTGCAACCGGCAATCTGTGTGGCTACAGGAACACAACCGGCCGCCATGGCCTCGAGCAGTGCATTCGGTGAACCTTCAAAACGGGTCGGGAAAACGAAAATATCCGCATCGCGGCAAAATTCCGGCATATCGTTCGCCATGATGCGCGTCTTGAGTTCCACTTCCGCCGCTCCGCGAATCTGGTTCAGCGCATTCATCAACCGTTCCCCATCGGGACCTGTGCCGGCGATCGTCAAACGGAGGCCGGGAATTCGGTCGCGAAGTCGCTCAATCACCTGTGGAAGCAACATGATGTTTTTCTGCACATCTTCCAGTCGCCCCGCATAGAGCATGCGCAAACCGGGCGCGTTCGGAGACCGGCGTCCTTCAGGTTGAAAGCGTTGAAGATTTGCCCCGTTCGGAATGACAACCGTTTGAACTCTTTCGACGCTATAACCGCTGAGAATTTCAGTTTGGATGCGGTCGCAGAGGCAGACCACGCGATCCAACCAGTTCGCAATCGGACGCACCGGGCGATAGGCCCCGAGAGTTGCCATTGGAATCCGCGCAATTGTTCGAATGGAGTGAGGCAAATATCGGACAATATTCGTCGTCAAAATATCGCACCCCGGCAGCGTCACGACGGCGTCGTATTTTTCAGCGACAAGGCGCTCGATAATCACACCCGTCGCCGCCGCCGGATCGTCGGGAAAGCGCAGATATTCCACGCCCTCCAATCCCGCGAAGCGCGTGCCGTCGAAGTTTTCGCCCGAATATGGAGGAATACAGCGAACATCCACTCCGCGAGACTTCATCCCCTCTCGCAAGCGGAGAAAGAATGTGAAGGTCCCGCCCAACTGCGGTTCGCACAGATAGGCGATTTTCATGATGTTCGCCTTAAGAGGGACTTGTACACATCGAGCAGGATTCCTGCGCTGGAGATCCAGCCGTGCTCGCGCACGGCTTTCGCTCGATTGAACGCGCCGATGGCGCGACGGCGTTCCGGATCAGCGCCCAGCCGGATCATCGCATCGGCGAGCGCCGGCGCATTGTTGACCGGAACAACATCCCCGCCCTGCCCGCCGGCCAGCAATCGCGGAACCCACCCGCAATCCGTACTGACAATGGGAAGACCGCTCGCCATCGCCTCGATGGCGGCGAAGCAAAACGATTCGTAGTCGCTCGAAATCACTTTGATGTCCGCCGCGGCGTACACATCAGGCAAATCTTTAAACGCCACCTCGCCGAGGAAGAGGACACTTTCGGCAATGCCCAATTCGTGCGCCTTTTGTTCTGCCCGTTCGCGCAGCGGGCCACTGCCAACGAGCACTAAGCGCGCGGCGGGAATTTGCGCATGCGCGCTCGAAAACGCATCGAGCAAAACGCGGTGATTCTTGAACGCCTGAAATCGCGCCACGTAAAGAAAGACCAGAGCGTCAGGCGAAATCCCGTGTGCCTTTCGAAAATCAGAGGCGTGGGGGTGGAACATCCCGGTGTCCACGCCGTTCGGCACGTTGATCACCTGCGGCACTGGGCCATTTTTCAGCTTCTCCATACTCGTGCCGCTGGCAATGACGGCGTCGGCTTTGGGTACGGCATTCGACGGATCGTAGTGATTCGGGGCCGTCAGACGAATCACAACCGGCACCTTGTTTTTCCGTGCTTTCCAACGGTGCACAAACCCCGGAAGCTCGCACACCTGGATGATATCGAATTGACTCGCGCGCCGTTCTGCCCAGCGGACGGCAGCGGACTCGAACATGGCCACGTCAGCTACGCGAATGCGCCAACCGCCCTTCATCACATCCCACGGCACCCACGTGAAATTGGGCGTGCGCACGGTGAATGCGCGCGGATGCGGAATCGGCGTGCGAGCGCCGGAAAAAAGCGGAAGTCCGGAAAGGTAGCTGACCTCGCAGCCCAACTGCTCCAGATGCCGCGAGATTTCAAGGTCGAACGTCTCGCCACCGCCCCGCTCAAGCGAGGCCATTCGGTTGACAAATAAAACGCGCATGTTGACTCAGCGCTTCACGCTAGCAGGCGCGAGTCCTTCCATCAAGGAGACCAGTTTCGCAGCCACCACATGATGACCGTATTCGACGAGACACTTTTCGCGAGCGCGCCGTCCTGGCTCCGTCGCGTCGCCGTCGAGCACCCGGCGTATCGCCGACGCCAACGCGCCCACGTCACCGGGCGGCACCGTTTCTCCGCAACCTTCCAAAATCCGCGAGAGATCGGAGACCCGAGTGCCGATAATGGGCTTCGCCATCGCCATCGCCTCGAATATTTTGCACGGCGTCTGCGTCTGCGCGAGCGGCGTATCCTCCAACGGCAACACAATCAAATCACCGACATCGAGGTACGTGGGCATTTCCGATTTCGGACGGGAACCGGTGCACGAGAGATACGGTTGATACGCCGCATTTGCCTTCAATGCTTTTACATGCTCGTTATCCGGGCCGACAATCAGCAACCGCAATTTAGGATCGGCAAGTTGGACCAACGCATCGAGTATGACTTCTATCCCTTTGTGCGGACGCACCACTCCCCCGAAAGCAATCACGCGGCAGCCCGCCAGCCCGAGTTCTTTCTTCAGGGCCGCGGTCTGCTCTGCAGGTTGCGGTTTGAAGAAATCTGTATCCACGCCCATGTGCAGAATCTCGCCGCCAAATTTTTTTTGAAGAGCGCTATTTGTCGAGAGCACGAGATCCGCGCCTGGAATGAGCTTTTCGACCCACGGGCAATAAACATCGTCCAGCGGATGGTGCCAGTTGGAAAGCCAGCGCCGGAAACGTTCGCCTGCGGACCGCTGCGCCATCAACGCGCCATCCCATTCATCGAGATACACCACCATCCGCGCGCCTCGCTTGCGCCGCAACCACCACGCAACCGGCACCGTTGCTCCGAATGCTTTGACAGCGATAACGATATCTCCCGTCACTGCCGCGGCGAGGCGCCGCGCATCGGCAAAATAATTCGGGAAGCGGTAAAGCCGCCCGGCGGGAACGATGGTGTAGTCAAACGCCCCGCGATACATCGGGCACACGCCATGGCCGAAATCGGGGCCGACAATCTGAACTTCAAAATGCGGCGACAAATGGCCCGCCAGGACCGTGACCGGGCCAAGGACGGGGTTGAAAATGTCAGGGACAAGAAAAGATATCTTCATGAATCCGATGGTTGAAGCTATACACCGCTTCGTCTAAAGTGCGCGCCTTTTGCGAACAAGTTCAATTATGCGAATTCTCATCATCGGAGCAGGCCCTTGCGGGTTGGGCGCAGCATACCGTCTTCAGGAGCTGGGTTTCGACAATTTTGCGATCTACGACCGCAATTCCTACGTCGGCGGATTAGCCACATCTTTTCGTGACGAAAAGGGGTTCACGTGGGATTTGGCCGTTCACGTGGCGCATTCCCATTACGAATACGTGGACCGGCTCATGGATGCCCTGCTGCCGGACGGCTTTTTTCATCACGAGCGCAAGTCGTGGGTGCGAGAATACGGCGCCTTCATCCCCTACCCTTTCCAAAACAATATCCGCCACTTGCCGCCGCGCGAGCGGCAGGAATGCGTGGACGGACTCCTTGCACTCCGCGACGCGAAAGAACCGCCCGCGCCCATTCGAAATTTTCGCGACTGGATTCTCGCGACATCCGGAGCAGGAATCGCGAAGCACTTCATGATTCCCTACAACCGGAAAATCTGGACGGTTGACCCCTCAGAAATGAATCACACATGGCTCGGCGACCGGGTGCCGAAAGTTGATGTGGAGCGCGTGCTGCGAAATATCGCCGAGGGGCGTGACGACGTGGCGTGGGGTCCGAATCACACATTCCAATTTCCGAAAACCGGCGGCACCGGCGCAATCTGGAACGCCCTCGCCGCGCGAATTCCGGCGGATCGCATACATCTCTCCACATCGCTCGTCGCGCTCGATCCAACGAAACGTATCGCGAAATTTTCAAACGGCGTGGAAGAACACTACGACCATCTGATCTCCACCATGCCGCTCACCAAACTGACGGAATTGTGCGGCATCGCTCCCTTGCATCAGCGCGCGTTGCAGCTCCGGCACACGCATGTGGATGTCGTCGGCGTCGCGCCGAACGAGCCCATCCCCGACACGCTCGCGGACAAAACCTGGATTTACTGCCCGGAAGACAAAGCGGCGTTTTACCGAGTGACGCCGTTTTCGATCTTCTCCCCCGCCCACACACCCGACCCGGCAAAGTGGTGCTCCTTTCTCTGCGAAATTTCGAGCACCCCCGGCGCTCACAAAACGGACCATCAACTCATTGACTCAACACTCGACGGTATGCGTCAAATCGGACTGATGGATATTGACCGCAACCGCGCTCACTTCCACCTGATGAAAGCCGACTACGGCTATCCGATTCCCACGGTGGATCGCGACGCTATTCTGGCCGATGTGATGCCGGAGCTGGAACGCATGAACATTTTGAGCCGCGGGCGGTTCGGCGGATGGAAGTACGAAGTCGCCAACATGGACCACGCGCTGATGCAAGGCGTTGAAGCCGCTGACCGTATTCTGCGCGGCGCTCCGGAAGAAACCTATCCGAACCCCAACCTCGTCAACGCCGGAAAGCGCCCAAACCGCGCGATTTGAAGAACGTTCCGCATTCCCCCGGCTGTGGCTGCATGGACGGCGCGCCGGGCGAAGGGTCAAGTAGCCTGCAACTGTCTGGCCAAATCTCTGCCGCCGGCAAACGCCCTATCAGACCACACGTACTGCCACGCTCCGAACAGACCGGCGGTCTCGATCTTTTGCGTTCGAAGCCAGTCGCGCACCAACTGAACAGACGGCGCGCGGGCCAGATCGGAAACCACATAAGAATATGGATAGCATCGAATTTCAGCGGCGATGACATCCTTCGGAGAAAAATTCAGAATTCGCCCAAGATCAGCGAGCGCCTTTGAGCAAAGCTTATCCTCATCCGGCCGCGCGTGCTGGGGCAAAAATATTTCGGCCTGGATGGCCGTTTGATCGCTGCGATCGCCTGAAAGCGCCGATGGGAACGAGACGCGCGATATCTCAATTTCCGGATCATAAACGTAGAACCACTGCGCCTCCGACAGCCGCGATCGCTTGACGGTCAGATTCACGCAGTACTGCCGGAGCGCCCGCAGGCGGCGCGCGGCGGCTCTCACTTCTGCCGGAACTTCAGAAATCATTTTCACCAATTCCGGAAGCGGAATGGTTGAAACCAATTGATCGTACGCCTCTTCAGCGCCGTCCGCGAAAAACACCCTGGCATCCGACGCGGACACCCGGACCGCCCGTTTGTTGACCTGCAGGTCCACGCCCTCCGCCAAATGAGAGAGCATCCCGAAAAATCCGCCCTTGCGCGGATAGCGGAATTTGCGAAATACAGCCTGCGTCTCCGCCACCGGCCCTTTCGCGCCCGCAACAATTTTTTCGATCTGGGAGGGCAGCAAGCGTCCGCCGAGCCAGTCGGTCGCCAACTCGGCCATTGGAACATGCCAATACTTTGCCGTGTACAAGCGATAAAAATTTTCGAGTAGATAGTCGCCGTATTGGAACCGGCACCATTCTTCGTAATTTCGGGGACTCTTACTCTGATATTTCTCCTGAGCCGACAAAAAGTCCCGCAGAGCCAAATCGCGCTCGGCGGGCGGCAAATCAAAAAGATGATTTTGCACCGGATACGCGAACCAGTGCCCGCGCTTATAGTTGAGTACGGTGCTGGAAGACATTTCGTGCATCGGCACGCGGGAGCAAACAAGATCAAGCCATTCCTGATCTTGCGAGTGGCAGATATGCGCCCCGCGATCAAACCACGCGCCGGCGAAGTGATGAGATCGGGCATGCCCCCCCGGCTCAGCGTCCGCCTCAAACACACGGCAGCCGGGAAAGTGCCGGGCAAATCCGAGACCTGCCAAACCCGCGCCCAAAACAACAACTTTGCGTTCAGCCATAATGTTCAACCAGGTCAACTGCGATGGGCGGATTCAAAAGGCAATCCCTCACGCGCGCTGGATTTTTCCCGAAGACCGGAATCGCCGTCATGTGGTATCCGGCCTTTTACACAACGCATCAATACCCTCTTCCCATGAAATCTGAGCGCGCCACTGAAGATACTGCGCTGCGGATGACACGTCGGCAAATTGTTCGCGCGGCTCGCCCGCCCGCATCGGGCGAACGCCAAATTTGAAATAGTCCTGCGCGTTCAAGCCGCGCGCGATCCGCTCCAAAACATCGCGCAAACGAATCGGCTGTCCGCGCCCGAGATTGCAAACAGTGAAGCCGCTCTTCAGCGCAGACAGGGACGCAACGGCGCGCTCAACACCCTTGGCAACGTCGTCCACATGAACGAAGTCTCGAAATTGTTCGCCCGAAGAAAACTCCGCTGTCTGTCTCTCCCGCGCACAATGGAGAGCATAAGGAATGGCCATGTCTCCTCGTTGTCCGGGTCCGTACACAACAAACGGTCGGAGCCAAACCGCTTTGCGGCTCGACGCGCGGCCGACCCACTTCTGCAGATTCCGGCAGGCGGTGTGCTTGGCCTTTCCATAAAAGGATAGCGATTTGCCCGGCGCTGACGCTTCGCTCAACCGTCCTTCAAGTTCGCCATACTCTTCGGCCGTGCCAAGACCGACCACGCCCGTCAAACCCGGCTGACCAAGCAATCGCTCAAAAGTTCGCAAGGAAGCATCCTGAGCCTCCGGACTGCGGCGATCCATATTCCACGCCAGATGCACCAGAATCCAAGCCCCTGCGACGTTCGGCAGTTCGCGATCCAACTCGAGGTGGCGATATTCCACCACGTCCCCCGCCCATCCTTCCGGTTCGCTGACGCGATCAACCGCAAGGACCGGTCCCGTTTGGGCAAGCCGCTCCACGACGCGCCGACCAATGAACCCGGCGCTGCCTGTGACCATGATGGTGGTTGAAGAATCCACAATTAACGAAAAGCCGGCTGATTCACCCCGCTAACGGACGCAGGCGCATTTCAGAACGCTCGGCGCATAAAACGCGCGCGGCGGGATCAAGTCCCCCACCCGCTCAGGATTTGCTCACCCACGGCGCGTTGCCGGATTCATAGACTTTCTCCAGGCTTTCGCGGTCGCGCATCGTATCCATGCAACCCCAAAAACCTTCGTGCCGGTAGGCGAACAACTCGCCGTCCGCCGCGAGTTTGCTCAAAGGCGCCGCCTCCAGGCTGATATTTTCTCCGGGCGAAAGGCGGTTGACAAATTCCTTTTGAAAAAAGAAGAAGCCGCCGTTGATATAGTCGTGGTGCAATTTTTCCTTTTCGCGAAACGCGCGCACGCGGCCGTCTTCGGCAAGCTCCATCATGCCGAAGCGCGAAGGAGGATGAACCGCTGCCATGGTTCCGAGCTTTCCGTGCGCACAGTGAAAGGACAGTTCGGCATCCAAATCAATGTCGCTGAGCCCATCGCCATACGTCAGCGCGAAAAGCGGCGCATCCACATATTTTGCGGCGCGCAAAATACGGGTCGCCGTTAAACTATGCTCACCGGTTTCAGCCAACGTGATGTCCCATTCCCCTGCGGATCCCGACTCGTATTCGACTTTGCCGCCGGCATGCAGCCGCACCGTTGCCGTGCGTTCGCGCACGTTGAGAAAATATTCTTTGATGATTTCGCCCTTGTAACCGAGGCAGACGATAAACTTCCGAAAACCAAATGCGCTGTAGTACTGCATCAGATGCAAAAGGATCGGTTTGCCGCCGATGGTGACCATGGGTTTGGGGATGTCGCGCGTTTCTTCCATTAAACGCGTGCCTCGACCGCCGGCGAGAATCATGACGGGTATTTCTTTTTTCTGCATACTTCAGCCTCTACGTTTCTTCACTGCGACCATCGTTCACGGGGCGCCTTCGCTCATTTCGCGCGAAGCTCCGCATTTTCATAAACGGCAATTTCCTCCGTCATGAACTTGCGCACCTCGCCAACATTCGCCGCGCTCAAAAAGGCACGGTATCCCTCGGCGGTCCGGCGGACCGTCGTTTCAAAACCCCAACGCGGCTGCCATCCGAGGCGGGACCGCGCTTTGGCGATGGATAATTGCAGGAGGTGAGCCTCATGCGGAGCGCCCGACGTGGGCACGGCATGCCAGGTCGCGCCGGCGCCCCATGACCGGCAGAACAAGTCAGCCAGGGCGGCCACATCGCGCGCGCTCGCCGGATCCGGTCCAAAATTCCAACTTTCCGCCACCGCGGCACCCTGCTCCAACAGCGCGCGGCCAAGCTGCAAATAACCGCCAAGAGGCTCCAGAACATGCTGCCAAGGACGTACGGCCCGCGGATTTCGCACGCCCAGAGCCTTGCCTGCGCGAATCGCCCGAACAGCATCCGGCACAATTCGGTCCAGCGCCCAGTCGCCGGGACCGATCACATTTCCCGCTCGCGCCGTCGCTAAATGAATTTTTCCAGCCGCCGCAAAAAATGCGCTGCGAAACGAGGCGGCCACAAGCTCTTCACAGCCTTTCGACGCGCTATAGGGATCATGCCCACCCATGGGATCATCTTCCCGATAGTCGTAATCCTCTTCGCGATTCTCATAACACTTGTCGCTCGTGACGACCACCACGGCGCAAGGCCTATCGGCCAGGCGGAGGGCCTCCAGAACGTTCGCAGTTCCGTGCACATTCGTGTCGAACGTCTCAACGGGTTCGATGTACGACCGACGCACCAACGCTTGAGCGGCGAGATGAAAAACGACTTCGGGTTGAAACTCACGAACCAAAGCCTTCATTCGGTCCAAGTCGCGGATGTCGCACGTCTCATGCCGGATCATCTCTGACAATCCCGCGCGGACAAAGGGTCCTTCATCGGTTTCGGGCGCCAGACCGATACCGAAAACCTCCGCACCCATGCTGCGCAACCAAAATGCAAGCCATGACCCTTTGAAACCCGTGTCGCCGGTCAACCAGACTCGCTTTCCTCGATATGTTGGCTCAAAGCTCACCCGCCCATCCTCCTCTTCACAATTCGGGGCAGTTGCTGCGAGATGCGCCAAGCGCGAGTGAGCGCGGCGTACCACGGCTGCGTACCGGGCAAATTGACGGCGCGAATATCTTCCAGCAACGAAGAGCGATCCAGCCAATCCTGCTGCACAAAAAACGCGTAGTGCAACACGATCATGCTTTGATCCACGACGCACACTTGACGGTTGGCCTCGAACCACGCGCACCAATCCGGCTCATCCCGCGGCGGAATTGCCCCCCCCATGCGCTGAATATGCGCGTAGTCGTAGCAGATACACCCGATACTAAAATACCGACAGAACTCGTGCCACCGCGGCTTCCCCGACGCCGCCAGCCGCTTGCGGTGTTCCTCATTCGCGGCATCGGCATCCAGAAACAAACGCGTGGCCCACTCGGCAATATCCGGCCGCTGCCATGTCGGCCCCTTGGCTTCAATGGACGGAGGCGCGCCGAAACGCTGTTGAAATTCGGGCAATTTCTCCGGATAGAACTCGTTCAAAATACGGTACAGCCCGAACGCATTATTGGGAATCAAGGTGGTGATCAGCGCGAGGTCGGGACGGTCTTTATACCGCTCGTACGTCTCCAAGATGCGCTCCGCCCATCCGTCCGGAACAAAGATATCCTCGTCCACCTTCACATAGATCGAATCAGGATAGCGACGAATGCATTCATTCTGAGCGGCACAGAGCCCGTGAGGCCTCGTTCCATCTCCCTCCACGATATCCCATCCGACCGCGGGCCTCGCCTTCATAAACCGCTCGACGAATCTGCGCAGGCGCGGCGGCACACCATTCAGAAGCAAAACAACTTTATCGAACTGGGCAAAGGCGCGGGCCTTCTCCAACATTTCCAAACACAACCGAAGGCAATCCAACCGGTCGTGCGTCAAAATCATCAAAACTTTTCGACGTTTATTCACGGCTGCGAATATGCACTGAATCCTTTGCCTTTTGCAAACAACGACAACGCAAACGGGATCCGCGGGGCTTGTTTCCCAAATAAAACGTGATACACGCGACAGGCCTACGGGATTGGAGAGCGCAGAACATCGGCGACGTATTGCGTAAATTTCTCGCGCCCTGCTTCGTTCAAATGCGTTCCATCCCGCCAATCGTTCGGTCCAATCGAAACATGCTGGTCGGAGATTGGAATATATTGAGCGCCGTGGATTTTCGCGAGCGCCTCTATCCTCGAACGTGTCACTTCATCCAAATGCCGCGAGATATCGGTCCGAAACGCCGGATTAACCTGCCCTTCGAAGATCAACACGCGCGCCCCGTCCTGCGTGAAGCGCGAGAGCAATATGCCGAGCGCGCGGAAGCCGGATTCAAAATACGGGTCTTGCTCGCGCCCCCGCTGGAACTGGGCGAGTTGATCTGCGACGACACGATCTTGGGAAACGGTCCCGTCCGAAGTTTGAGCCGGCGGTTTCCCGAAGACAAAGGCCCGCCAGTGGTCGCGGGTCGCCCATAGCTCGAACAGGCTAGCCATGGTCACATCGGTGACGCTTCGCCAATTTTCTCTTACCGCACCCGGAGGCAATGCAGCAAACCAATCGCGCATACCGGCAACATTCGCAGTTGGCCGGAGCCAGTCAGCGCCAATTCCGCCCACTCCCGTCATGTCAAAAGAAGACAAATAAAGCACAACGAGATCATTTTGCCCGATGCCGAGCCACGGGCGCGCCATGACCATACGGAGTGGCGCCATGCCCGCCATCGAACGGCGGCGCACGACGGTCTCCGGCAATTCGCGGCGGAGCCGGTCATAGTCAATTCCGATCATCAATTGACTCGTGCCGGCAAAAACTACACCCGACTCGTGCGCGACAGAGCGGTCAGAAAGCGCATCCACACGAAGCAGCGCCAACTCTCGCGCGAAGAAATCAGCGCTCCCGGGATTGCGCACGCGAACGGCCAGCCAGAAGGGCAACTGAACTTGCGGCAATCGAAAACAAACCTCCGCTCCCGCGACCAGAAGCAACCCAAACACCACGGCCCATGGAAAACGAGTATGGCGAACACGCAGGCGTTCGTCGAAGATCATCAAAATTCGCCATGCGGCGAGGAGCGCAAGGCTTCCGGCAAGAATGCCGACGAACGGAAAGCGCAATGCCGCCTTCCACGATAGCGGCGGCAGCGGATGCGTCTGCTCAACGAGCGCCCAGAGCCACGAGCCGAGCATCGCCGCCGCGGCAAAGCCCGATATCGGCAACAGCCAGCCGGCGCGGCGGATCAGTCTTTTCTCGGTCTCGTACATCGTCAGAACTGAAAGTAAATGAACGCGAGGCTACCGGTGTTTCCCAACACAACCAACATCAGGAGGAGCACGGCATAGCAAAGCGCGCGCGGCAGGAGCGACATGCGAAAGATAACCAACTGGTCCTTCTTCCACTCTTGCAAGCATTCCATAATCCAGAGTGGCGCGCACAGACACGCCAGCATCGCCATTCCGGACCAAAACGTTCCGTCCAACACCGGCTGCTGAACGGCTTGTTTCGTCATAGCCACGACCTGCCCCCAACTCTGCGCGCGGAACAGGAGCCAGCCGATGCAGACGGCATGAAACGTGCCGATCATAAAAACAATTCGCAGCCAGAGCGGATGCCGGACCCTCTTGCGCTCCTCTCCGGCAATTTTGCGATGCACGGCAAGAAAGAGGCCATGGAACGCGCCCCAGATTACGAACGTCCAGTTGGCCCCGTGCCACAGGCCGCCCAAGAGCATCGTGATCGTCAAATTGATGTAGGTGCGAACGGGCGATTTGCGACTTCCGCCGAGCGGAATATACAAGTAGTCGCGCAACCATGTGGAAAGACTGATATGCCAGCGTCGCCAAAAATCGCTCGGGTTTAAGGCGAAATACGGATTGTTGAAGTTCACCATCAACTCGAAACCCATGAATTTGCTAATGCCGCGCGCCATATTGCTGTAGCCCGAAAAGTCGCAATAGATCTGAAACGCAAAGCAGTACACGCCGAGCAAAACGGATCCCAAATTGTGGGACGCGGAGGGGTTGAATTGAACATCCACAACCGCGGCGAGGTTGTCCGCTATCACAACTTTCGTGAAAAGATCCCAGAAAAAGAGCCACGCGCCATCGCGCAGTTGGAGCCAAGTGATTCGTCGCGGATTCTGCACCTGCGGAAGCAGCACACTGGCGCGCATAATCGGACCAGCAACGAGGTGGGGAAAGAAAGAGACAAAAACCGCGAACTCCCAGAATCGCCGGCTCGCCTTCAAATGTCCGCGATACACGTCAATCGTGTAGTTCATGGTCTGGAACGTGTAGAACGAGATGCCCCACGGCAGGATCACGTTTAAATGTGCGGCCTCCACATTCCAACCGAATGACTGCAACAGCTGAGCAAGGCTGTCCGTGAAGAAATTGAAGTATTTGAAAAAGCCCAGGATCGTGAGGCTGACCACCATGCTGATCGTCAACAACCGGCGGCGACGCCGCTGCGTCGGCTCGCCTTCGATCATTTGAGCGAGAACAAAATCCACTACGGTGGAGAGCAGTAACAGCCCGAGAAAGCGCCAGTCCCAAAATCCATAAAAGGTATAGCTGGCGACGAGCAGGAGAAAATTCTGGCCCCGGTGCGGCAGAAGCAGGTACAAGCCATAGACCACCGCGAAAAAGATCGCGAAATCGAGTGAGTTGAAAATCATGAAGGGCCTATTTCGCTACCTGAAAAATGTCGGGCGAGTCGGCAGTACGGCATGCGCCGGGCTCGTCAGCGTAGATGCGCGTGAACGCTTGCGGTTGATGGCGGAACCCCAACCGGCGCCGGCAGCTCAGTCGCCGGCCTGGACGCCGAAACTTCCAACCGTTTCGCTGCTTGAGGCCATTGGCACCGACCGCGTTGCCATTCCGGTTGAGAATGCCATGGATGGGAACGTGTCGCCACTTGAACTCATCGCGCTCGCCGGTTTTGCGAGCCAACCGGGCGTCGAACGGATTTTCGAAATCGGCACGTTCAACGGTTTCACCTCGCTCACCTTCGCGCTCAACACTTCGCCCACGACCCGAATCTTCACCCTCGACCTCCCCCCCGCAGGCGACCGGGCAACGGGACTCAAGGTCGCGAGCGGCGACAAGAAGTACATCGCCCAAACCGAAAAGGGCGGCTACTTCAAACAAGGGTCGCGCCCGGAGGAGGCCAAAATCACGCAGCTCTATGGAGACTCCGCTCGGTTCGACTATGGACCCTATCTCGGCCAAATGGATCTCGTTTTTGTGGATGGCGCGCACTCCTATGAATATGTGAAGAGCGACACCGAATTCGCGTTCAAATTACTTCGCAACGGGCACGGAACCATCATCTGGCACGACTACAACGCATGGTGGCCCGGCGTCGTCCAATTTCTTGAAGAGTCGAGCAGGACAACCGCCCTGTCGAACATTCAAAATCTCGCCGGCACATCCATCGTCTTTCTGCGCGTATAATTCGCTTCGACAGCCTGTTTGATCACGGGCCGGCGACACGACTCAAAACATCGTCGAGCTTCGGAGCCAGAACAGACCAATCCAGCAGACGCTCAACCATGAGCCTCGCTTCATGGCTCGATAGTTCCAATCTCTCGTCCCGAGTTGCGACATCGCGCAATAAACCATCCAAGCGTTCCGCGAAGTTCGAGATATCCGACAGCCGCACGAACGGGCTCAACTCATCAAAACCACGCACCCCGAAAGGAGTGCTCAAGATCGGCTTGCCGTGCGCGGCATAGTCAGGGACTTTCAAACTTGAGCCGCTTCCGGACTCAACTGGGCAGAGCGCAATATCCGACAACGCGAAAATACATTCTTTATCCGCCTCGCTCACCTTCCCGGTGAACAGCGCATTTTCCGGAAGTGTCCGCGCGCCTTTGAGGTTCGTAAACGTCGCGAAGTCCACCCCTGCAAAGACAAACAGGGCCGAGGGTTGCCGCTGAACAAGTTCACGCAACACGAAATCCACCGCGTCGAGGTTGGGCAAATGATTGGAGCCGACGAAAAGAACGACGGGGTAATCTACGCGCGCGAGGCTCTTGGCCCGCCGCGTTCCCGCCGGGCCAAAACAAAGGCTTCGAGCGCACTCCACCCCATTCTGAATCACGTGGATACGCTCCGTTAAAACACCGTGCCGCGCGACATAATCATCGCGATCACCGGCGCTCACGCAAATCGTGGCCAGAGCGCTGCGAAGCATTTTCGCCTCCAGCTCGCGCGCCTTTTCCCCTGCCCGATCGCCTCCGAGCGAATGGAGAAGCTGCATGTAAACATTGGGCGATTCAAAAATCAGGGGCTTCTCTGCGCCGCATTCATGGTAAAGAGAAAGCAGCGGAGGCCCATCGGCCATGATCGCCGCCGCTGAGTGCGCGAGGCGTTCCGTCCAGAACGTCAGAAGAGGAAGGTCTTTCCATCCCTCTTCCAGGGCCAGCAATTCTGCGCCTCGTCCATATTGGGGGCGCAGGCTTTCGATCCGCCTTTCAAAAGCGCTCGTGCGGGGAACGCAATAAAGTTCCACATTCGGATAAAGCGGAATCATCTCGGGGTCGCGTTGAGGACTGACGAGGGTCAACAGGCGAACCTGCCAGCGATTCGCCAGATGGCGCGCAAGTCCATACAAACGACTCGCGCCGCCCGTCGTGTGATCGGCAATATCGTAGGGCACCAATACCAGCAACTCGCGCGAAGGCTTTGCCGTTTCATGCGCAGCCATCAGCACGCGGCGCGACACCCCGCCGACGTAGTGATTCAATTGCGTCTCGCGCCAAAAAAGCCGCCGCTGAAGAAAGTTTCCGAAGTCCTTGGCACGACGTTGAAACCACGAATCATCCGGTTGCGCCACATAGCCGCGCGAATTGTTGAACCGCCGCATTTCGTTCAGCAAATCAATGCCCGCGTCCAGTGGAGGCATCAGCCCTTCCAATGCCGGGCGAAGACGGGCGACTGCGCCCTGAAAATTTCTCACATCATTGTCGTATCGGTTCATGCTCGCCATCTATTTTCGGCGCTGTAGTTGACGCCGGCCGGGTTCGCAAATCGGCCAGATACCACATCTCGGTTTCATCGCGCTCTCGAAAAGCTTCCGTCTCTTCCGGAATCTGTTGAAACACCTGAACGCGAACTTTGTCCACCCACGTCGGAATATAGCGGGATTTGCGCGCAATCAGGATATCCGGTTTGGTTTCGGTAAAGTGAGGAAAAAACGGAAGAAATCCCTTGGGCAAATAACGGTCAGCCAGCAGCGCATCTCCTCGCGGATAAAACTGCACGCGCAGCATCCGGCCCGGCGCGGCATAGCGCTCCAGTTGCGCGGCAATCGCTTCGGCATCGTTGCGGGTAAAATAGTCCGCGCCATCGCTCATGCGCATGCCCCAGCCCCACTCCATATCGCGCGGAAATCCGCGGAGGCCTTCAATAAAGCCGTGGCGATAAAAAAACAACAGCATGGGAAGAAGCGCCAGTCCCGTTGCGGCAACGGCCACGACGCGCCGCCGACTCAACACATCCCAAAGGGCCCACAGCACGCTGCAGGCCAGCAGGAAAAACGCGAGGCTATTGAACACCTCGTACCACATCTCATGTCCGAAGAGGACGAGAAAGAAACACGCGCCGCTGAACGCCAGGGGGAGCAGCCGGCTGCGATCTCGAATCAGCGATAACACGCCCAACACCAAATAGAGTCCGAGAACACCCAGCGACGTGGCGGTCATCAGCTCCGTCCAAGGCGCCCGGCGAGCCTTTCGAGCGAACTGCATCGCCATATCCGCCTGAAACGAAGGCCAATGAGCGGCGACGTACGCGAGATAAGCCGCCCATGCAGCGCCGGCAATCCCCAGCAACACCCAATCCGTGCCACGCGGACGGCCCCACTGCAGGCCCCGGTCAACGAGAATCCACGCGACGGCAACCGCTCCGAAATAGACGCCGTTCGGATGAACCAGAATGGCCAAAGCCGCGATAGCCAAACCCGCCCATCGCCGCTCGCGCTGAAGCAAAAGAAGGGTGCCCGCCCCCATGAGCAGGCAGAGGGCATCCATTCGCGCCACATTTCCGATGGTGACAAACGCCCCGTTCACAAAAATCCAACAGAGCAAAGCCGAGGTGAGAAGCCGAAGCGGATAGCGGGCGAGAAAGACCACAAGCACCACCAGAGCCGCCGCGGCGCAAAACCAGGAGAACCCGCGCGCGACCGGCAGCGAAAACCCAAACACCTTGAAAACACCCGCCAGCGCAACCGCATAACCCGGCGGCATCCAAAATATATCCCGTTCTGGATTCAACTCCGGCGCATGAAGGGTTCCGTGCTCCGCCATCGCGCGAGCGGGCCAGACAAACGAAAACTCGTCATCCCACGGCAGCGGCAGCGTCATTCCCGCAAGTTGATGGATCCATGCGGAAAGGATAATCGTCCCGCCGACCAAAACCACCAGAAGCCAGTTGGCGCTATGGCTCAAAAGATGCTGCTTCACGACCGGCTCAACACTTCCAAAACAGCATCGCCTACCGCCCGCGCGCTGATGCTGTTCATGCAGCGCAGATCATGCGCACACGCTGCGCGGCAATGCCAGTAAACACAGCCGTCGCACTCAATCTCGGTTTTAAACACACGGTGTTTTTCACCCTCAGGCGCCCATTTTTCGGGCGAAGTGGGTCCGACAATTGAAATGGTTGGCGTTCCGACCGCCGCAGCAAAATGCAAGGCAGCGCTATCATTGCAAAGCAAAACATGGCAACGCCGCAGCAGTTCGGCCAGCCCACCAAGACTCGTTCGACCCGCGAAATTTTCTGACGGACCTCGCATCGCGCGCGAAACGCGATGGCAGAGTTCCACTTCATTTCTCGAACCCACCAGCACGACGGAAGCGTTTGCTTGCTCGACGGCCCGATCGGCGACGGCTGCAAATTTCTCCGGCTGCCAGCATTTCCCCGGCCAGCCGGCGCCCGGCGCCATGGCCAAAACACGCGGCTTCAAAGGGGTCTTCGACTCGGCAAGCAAGGCATCCACTTCGTGTCGGTCGCCTTCGCTGATGGGAAATTCCAAATCTGTCCGACCGGATTCCAAGCCCAGCAACGGCAGAAAACTATTCCCCCACTCCGCCTCGGGTGTCTTCGATTCAAATGCGCGTTCGAGGCGCCGCGCCGGAAGCGGATAGCCATCCATGGCCAATGGAACTCCGATCCACATCGGCGCGTCAACGGCCTGTTGGATAATTCGCTCGGCCACGCCGAGCGGCGTGGTGGACACGACGGCGTCATACTGCTGTGCGCGCAGCTCGCGAAGAAACTTCAACTCTTCCCGCCACGACAATGCCTGCTTCGCATTGCCCCGATGATACTGGACCATTTGCGGCGCATATCGAATGCGCCGGTCAAAATATGGAAACCGCTCCGCGAGCGCCATCGCCCATGGACCACATAAAAGATGAATTTCAATGTCTTGGTCTTGTCGCTTCCACTCACGCGCCAACGGGACGGTCTGCAGAATATCTCCGAGATGACCCAGCCGGATGAGCAGAATTTTTCGGGGCCGATCTTTTATGGCCCTCGGCGCGGTGACATTCCAGGAAGCCACCGTCTCCAACAAGAGCGCATTCCGATACCACGCCCTCTTTGGCTCCAATTTCCATGAAAACCAATGTTGCTCGCGCAGTGCGCGAAAGCCCTGGCGAAGATTGCGGCGCCATCGTTGCCGGCAGAGGGCCAGACGCGCCTGATCCTTATGGTCTCCTGCGCCGGCCGCTTCTCCGCGCGGGAGACAGCGTCCGAACAAGAACACCGATAGATCAACTGCCGTCTGCACGAATCGCGCAGCGCTCATTTCTCGACCTTTCGCCGCAAGACCCGCTTGGGCGCAATGGCCGCCAATGCAGCGCGATACCCGGCGCGCGCGAAACGACCTCTGGCGCACGCGCTATCGGCATCCAGCGTTTCCGCTGCAAAATCGCGCCAATGCCGCCATGACGGTCGGCTCGCAGGCGGCAGATGGCAATAGAGCGCCCGCAGAACGGCCGTGCGAACAGCGCGGTCCGAAACTCCGCGGTGTCCCCAAGCCGCAATTTTCATGAGGCTGAAACCCCATGAGGCATCGGCCGGCAGTTCGGCGCACCGATGAGTTTTGGATAGGCCTGCCCATTTTCGCAGCGCGACGATCAAAGGGTGCGTGGACTCAGCGGCTCCAACCAATATCTTTTCAATGGCAGACACGACCTCGAAGCCCGCCCGCTCAAATTCGGCAGGAGGCGATTCCGGCGGCGGATTCAACTTTTGCACGACCGACAGCGCGCGCCGTCCGGCATCCGCGCCCGTAGCCGCCAGAACCCTTTGCAGGAAGGCGTCCTGCGACGCCAAAGCTGCGGACCGCGCATGGGCGTCGTTCAGCAGTGCCTGTGCCCGATTAAGCAATTCACCCGCCGAATGGCACTGAATAATCTGATCGCTCTTGAGCGGCGAAGCCGCAGATTCAAATGTGCCGCTGTCAAAATAGATCAACGGAATACGCCGTCGAAGCACGTCCACGGCAACGGTGGATTGGACATTGACCAGCACCGCGATCGCGGCATCCGCCAACGCCTGTTCCGGCGCTCTTCGATCAATTTTCCATGCGGAGTTTCTCGACGCCATGTCCGTATAAAGCTCATAGTCATCGTATCTCGGATGCGGCTTGATGACCAAGCGCGCATTGCGGATATTGGCGAATGCGCGCTCGATATCCGCCCACGCTGACCGCGCTGCGTCCGGCATGAGCCAGGCCCACATAAGCTCCGGCACGGACGTGGTTGCGGTCAAGAATACAACTTTTGGATCTTCTTGAGCGGACCCTTTCAGCGCGGTCGCTTCGGCGTGGGCCCGGCGCAGGCTGCCGACCACGTGTACTTGGGCACGGCTTCCACGCACTGCAGCGCGGGTCTCAGCGTCGCATTCGCCCCAGACCGATAGATCGGTTTTGGTGTCGCGATAACTGAGCGCTACAGATTTGGCGGCGATCCCGACATGGTCAATGGATAAGACAGGTATGCCCAGCTCGCGAAAACCAGAAACAGCGCAGCGCGCCGGCCCCAGCAGATCATAGCCCATCACCACCCGGCGAGGGCGCAAGGCCCTGGCCATCCAAACCGCCTGGCGCCGGGAGCGCGATCCCGTGGCCATGATGTCTCTGAAGCAACGCCACAGAAAGGCTACATGCGGAGAATCAAACATCTCCGGAAACGATCCCGCCAGAACATCGCGCAAGGGCGCCTGCAATTCGAGTTCATCACGCCCGAACGACCATCCGTCCAATGCGCTCGTAAAGGGCAGCCAACGAAGCAAATGCAGCGACGCGTGCGGGAAAGGCACCGGAGGCGGCGCAGTGCTGATCATTAGCCAATCGGTCCGATCGGCCGCGCATCGAAGCAACCACTCCTGTTCGGCAATCCCCAGGCCTTCAGAAAAGCAAATGGTGTCCACGCTCTCCGGCGGATTCCGGACATTCGCCCACTCCGCCACCTCATCGCCTTTGAGGCTCGAAGCGGTTTCCTGCGCCGTCGCAACGGAAAATTCTTCGCGTCGAACACCGCAATCGTCCGCTGCAGCAGCCACGGCCGCGTGGAACGTATCCGCCGGTATTTGCGGCAAAATTCCGGAATCAATGATCCGCATTTCCGAGCCATGCGACACGAGCGTTGCCTTCCTGTCGCGAATCGCCCCCGACGTCGCTTTTCGGATGACCAAATAGGAACAAAAGGATCTTACAAGATCGGTGGCGCACTCGGCGGCCAGGTCGCAGGGTCCATCCAGAAGGCGCCCCCTGAGGGTCTGAGCGATCCGGTTCGCGAAATCCCACGCGCGATTCTCGCACTCTTCATGCAACGCCGGATTCGTCCACTGCCACAAATCCACCCGGCGTTCCGACGGGACAAGGGCCAGCGCCTCGCGGTCGCCGCTGGCCAACATTCCATCCGGATGCCGACGCAGAAGCAACCTCGCTTCCTCCACGTTGGCGGCAAAAACGAAACAACGAGCGCTTGTCATTGAGAAATTCGCGACTTCGACAGGCTAGTTTGGAGGAATGCCCAGCTCTTCGCGCAAAGTGTAAAACCCCGGCAAGGATTTGGGGTGAATGGCAAGGCTATGGATAAAGGGATGCCGGCCTGCTGCAATCGTTCGCCGAATTTCATCCGGAATGTTTTGATCGTCCGCCGCCACCACCACATCAGGCCGCTTTGCGATCAGTTCAGCGATTTTTTCATCCGTCCGGAACTCGAACGCCTGACGGCCTGCCAGTTTGATGAAACGCGCCGCTTTATCTGACGCGACCTCTATCAGTTGCTCAACGCTGCCGACAAAGGCTCCAATATCCCGGCAGAAGCCTTCGCGCTGCAGCTTTTCCAAATCGCTCCACACCGCTTGGCAACACGAACGCGGGCCGGGCGCCCAAGCGACATCAACACCCGGTAATTTCAATCGCCGCGCCGACATCAGCATCGCGTGTTCTGCAAGCTGCTCGCGAACGGGGCGGTCAAACCGCCCATCGTCCTCTTTTCGGATTGCGCCGGCCGTCGCCACCACGAGTTGCGAGTGCGGCAGGGATCCAATCGTTCGACCGAGCAATACCTCGCCCACTTGCTCGCGCGACCCTGAGTCAAAAAATGTGATGCCGTGACAGAGCGCCGCATGGACCGCCGCATCGCAGATTGCGGGTTCTTCCGTTCGCAGTCCATCCATCGAAAGCGCCAACGTGGAAATGATCCGATCGCCGCGCAGCTTAAACGGCACCCGCGCGTGGGGATATTCCGGAAGCCGCGCCAGTTGATCGGACAATTCTACCCACGAAGCGGCGAGCGGATCCGGCACGGCGTCGAAAACCCGGATCAAGCGGAGATAATCGCCCATCAAATCCAGCGTGCATCGCAAATGCGAGCGATCACCCGCAGCCGCTTTGGGGCGAAAAGGCCGCGCCATCGTCGCCCACAATCGCGAGGTGACATGCTCGCGCTCGGTGTCCGTCGCGCATTGCCGCGCAGACTCTCGCAAGGCTCCGACCCGAAACGCTTCCGCGCTCAAACCGTAGGGCAATCCATCCTGGGGCGAAGTCGTCGCCAGATAAGGCGCGCCGGAAGCTTGCAAGGCCGCGACCAACTCGCTCACGAATTCGCCGTCCGGAAACATATTGTCGCTGGTCAGCCGCACGCCAATATCGGCATCGTCCAGATCGGCAAACGAAAGCAGATAGCGCGAAAGCACATCCTGCTCCGAACCGCGAACGACGCGACATCCCGCTTCTTCAAGCAAACGCGCCAACGAATCATTCGCGGAAGAGTCGGGAAGCGCAACCCGCACATCCAATCCCGTGCTCGCGGCGCGCCGGGCACAGAGCAATGTGGCAGGCCAGTTGCGCAGCGGAAGGAGCGCTTTGCCCGGCAATCGGGAGGATCCGACGCGGGATTGAATGGTGATCCGAATTTGGGGTCGCATTTGAGGATGGCGCGCCGGGGCGGCGTCAGGGGGTCACGTCCACGTAGCGCTGATAAAGGACGTTAACGCGCTTCGGTTCCCAGAGCCATACTTTCTGCTCGGTCGTATTGAACGTGTCATAGACGACCAGCAAGCGGCCGGGCGCAATTTCAACACTGTCGCAATAACCACTCGATTGATCGGAAGCCGGCGACAAGGATATGCTGCGGCTCCAACTTTTTCCGCGATTTGTGCTAAAGTAGAGCACGTTTCCAGGACGGCCCGTGGTCAACACCAACACCCCATTGCTCATTAACAACAACTTGGGCATGACCCCCGGCACCGTCCGGCTGATCTCCCAAGTCTTGCCGCCGTCTTTGCTCCGGCAGGACAGCATCGGCATGGAGTTTCCGCTACCGCCCTGCTGCGCTCCTGTATTGCCGCCTGTCCGGACGAGCGCGAGCATTTCCCCATCGGGGAAAACGGCCAATGCGCATTCGTTTGGCCCCTCGCCACGCGAAAAATCTTCAGGCGACGCAATGGTGGACACAAACGTCCACGTGGACAAAGGCTCGTCCAATCGGAGCAAGATCGCGCGATACGTTTCCTTGGCCTTCATCTTGCCATAGCCGACAACGTACTTGCGTCCATCCGCCGCTTCGACGCCGTGATTGGACAAATAAATCTCGGTGTCCGCCAAAAATCCCTCGCCGGTCGGGCAGGCGAAACGCCCGACTCCGGAACCGACAAGGCGTCCGGAATAATCCCACACGCTGACCGGAGCAGCGCCTCTGCCGTTTCGGATGCGGTTTTCCCACTTGAAGGTCACAAATTCGTTCGTGCCCCTGATCGAGCTCGGGGCCATCACCACGTTCGTCATGTCGCCGGGGAAACGCCGTTGGGCTTCCTCCCCGTTATACCAGGTCTCACCGCCGTCAAACGTGGCAATCGGCCGTCGCACCTTCAGTCTTTCAGGAATTCCAACAGGAATTTCGCCCTCCAAAAAGCAAGACACAACAACGACGCCGGGGCTATACTGCGCCAGCGAGACATGCGTCAAAAAACCCCACCCATACGCGGTGTCCGCGCGGACGATAACTTTGGGTTTTGACATGCGCACGGTTGGCCCGCCCAGTATCCCAAGGCCCACAGACGAACATCCTCCGCCAACCGCGATAAGCAACACGAACGCTGCCCCCGCAACCGCGTGTTTTCGAGCCATGCGCAGAAACTTGTTCATCGTTCCGCCTCTCTTCCGATGACTATAAGAATGGCTCCAAAGGAATCCCAAAGCGATTCGGAACTTCAATCACAGGCACTTGGGCCTGTATCCCGTAAATTGCGCCTTCATAACCAAACTTTCCGCCCGCCGACGAATTTTTCCATGTCGCTTCGAGTTTATCGAATTGCTTCATATCAATCATCGCAATCGTTGAAGATTCGTATTTTTTCTTCAAATTGCGGCGGACAACTTCCATATGGTGGCAACAGAGTTCGCGCTCTGGAAAAAAGTAACAGCGCTGCCCCCGGCTATCGTAGCTCTTCGTCATATCCACCTGAGGCACGAAATAATGAGGTTGGCCGATTCTCGTGTTTCGAGCGACCCTCGTGAACAAAGGCATAATCTGAATATTAACGGCATCCACCTGCTGATAAATGGGCAGCTTCACATAGCGAATTTCGACAGCGGCCGTATGATCCAGACCTTCGCGCTTGACGCGTTCCCATCCGCGCGCGAACTCAGATGGGACAAACATTTCATCCACATCCAGTGAAATAAAATGCGTGCACCCCTGACTCACGCATCGGTCCAAACACGCCTGACGTTTTGCGGTTTCGTGGACCTTTACGCGGGCAATCACCGCAGGGATATCGCCTTTTCGCTCAAGTATTTCAAATTCGCGATGGCAATAGAGCTGATCAATCAACCCTTCACGTTTTAGCCGCTGGAGCGTTTCCAAATCCTCCGGCGTGGCCTGTTTTCCGAACCAGGACACTTCTTGATAGGACACGTCCACAAAATCCACGTGATCGCGGATCGAGCGGATGCCGTATTCCAACAACTCAATGCCATCAAACACGCTATAGGATACGCCGAGCTTGGGCGTCGGCTCCGATGCCTGGCGAGTCGGCCTGGCCATGCGCGCGGTGATCGCCGCCGGAATGCGATTCACCGCATGGCGCCAGATCGTCTTGGTCGTGAGAAAACGCGAGACGGCATCCTCGCCATCTCTCTTCACGATATCGGCGATGGGAATTTGCGCGGCAACGGAATCCGCATCCAGCTTTCGCTGACTCGCAATAACCCGTGCCGCCGCATCCGCGCGGCCGCGCAAAACGGCCAGGTAGTTCCATTCCGCCTGTTCAATGTCCGACACGCGGCTTCCGTGCAGGTCATCTTCGATGCAGCGAAAAAAGGCGGTATCTTCAAGAGTCCGGTCTCGAAGCCGACCAACCGGCGCGAGAGGCGCGAGGACATCCAATTCCGTCGGATAACCTCCGATCCTGTTGAGCGCGGCAGCAGAGCAAAACGCCGAAAAACAGCCGTAGAGCCAGATGCGCGGGTTTTTCTCCGGCCATGCTTTTTCAAACATGCTTGTCGCATCCGGCTCGCATATCTGCTCCAGCACCACACCACTCCGGGTGACAACATGCGCGGCTCCGCGCCATGCGGCCACCTCGCCCGCTTCATCCTTGGCAACGGCGGCCGACAACGCGGCCAGTGCGCCGGGCGCAAGGATCACACTGGGCGCAAGCCAACACCACCAACCCGATTGGCTGGGCAGCAGGGCATTGACCGCCTCGACCGCCGTTTGCCCCGGCAAAACGGCGATCTGTTCAATGTGGACACCGGAGGCCGCACGAGATTGAAGCCCATCGGCGGAGTCGAACATGAGGACACGCAGCGAGCAACCGTCCAATGGCTTGAGCGAATCCAAAGCCGCCTGCCGCCATTCTGACGACCCGGATTTACTGAGAATGATTGTCACTTCCATGATCGCAGCACCTTTGACACCCACACTGGCGTCAGCAGGGTTAAATCACCTGTTTCTTGGTCACACGTGGTCCCGGATATAATCAGCAATGAACTTTCCCACGCCGCCTTCCGGGCGATAGATCACCTGCCGACATACGTCCGCCCTCGCCTCTTGCATCGAATCGCGGCCTTGAAGAACCACCTCGTTGATGAAGCGTTCAATGTCCTCAGCCGCGAAGGCATGGTAACAGACATCAAGAATTCGTTCGCCGATCTCATTCAATTTATTACGCGACCGTCCTTCCAAGAAACAAATCGGGCGACCCGTCGGCAGATACTCAGCGATAAAGCCTATGGAATCCAAGATGAGCGCATCGGACATATTGAAATAGTCAAAAATGTCCGCACCCTCATAAACCCACGTGTTCGGCAATTGGTTGAAGCGGTCGCGGTAAGTGTTGGCCTCATCCTGCGTTTTCAGACCGGAGACCACCAAAAAACCGAACAACTCCGGATGCGGGCGCATCATGATTTCGACCTCCGGGTGTTTTCGAGCGAAATCGAGGAACCACTCATAGTAAACAAAAAACGTCGAAAACTTGTGCGTAGTCCGCGTTTCATGCACCGTAAAATGCGGCGCCCAGATAATACGTTTTTGGGCTGACGGCGCCTTCCAAGCAACTGAAGCCGCTGTGCGACCCGGCAAATAGGCATCCATTTTGGGATGTCCTGACACAACGACCTGGTCAAACGCTTCTGGAACATGAATTTTATACAACGCCCGGTGGGGTTCGCTTTCCGCGAATATGCGCCAACAAGTGTCGCAGAACGCCGGCCAATATTGGAATTGCGGCAAGTTCGCCAGTGTCACGCCATACGGCACATAAACGATTTTCGAATAGTGCTTCAAGTAGTCATGAACAAACAAAGACCCAGGACCGGGCGGATATGGCTGAGGAAGAACGCAGATGTCCGGGATGCCGTATTTCAATGGATGATACCAGTAGCCGTGTTCGGCATCGTACCCTTCAACACAATCCACGCCTTTTCTTCGCAGCTCGGCCAGTAAAAGCCGGTACTCGCCCATGTTCATGTGAGGCGAACTGGAATGCACTTTCGGTATGACCACGACTGTCACGTTGAAGGCGGGATCGGCGCGCATCGCTTCATACACGCTGGCATGATTGGCCCACAACCCCCGCAAATGCTCGACGAACATGACATGGACCACACCTTGTTTACGCCGACGCCAATGCAGGAAATTGGCCCGTTGCCGCTGTACGAATTCGTTGCCCGATATCGCACGGCGAAGGAGCTCCGGCACGAGTGTTTTGTAAAGAGATTTAATGCTCATTGAGCCGTAAGCGTTCGAAGGCCCGTCAAACTCGAGTTTGACTCAATGAACCTTCTGCCATGTGCCCGGCATTGTGCAAACCGCCCACCCATGATAGGGGGCTTCATTGTAGAAACTGGCGGCATTGCTCACGCGCATAAAGTTTCGCTTGGTCACCGGTTCGAATGCGCTGATGACCAGAGAATGCGGGCCGCGGTTCAGATAAAGCGGACCTGTGTTGACCGTGTACGAGAGGCGGGCGCCCGGCTCCACCCCATAAAGCGGGCGGGATGAGTGCGGAATAAAATCAACAACTTCGCGCAACTGCTGATCCAGAATCTTCATAAAAGGATTGAATTCAATTCGCGTGCTGGCTCGAGACTCCAGAGTCACCAAGACTTCAAGCGACTCGCCGCTTCGGAGCTCGCCGACTTGCGGATCTGCGGCAGATTTGCGCGGCAGATTGAGTTTAAGGTCAACCAGCTCAAGCTCCGTCCCGCCGTCATTCTTCCTTCCACCCGTAGGCACCATGCAGGAATATTGCTGGATCGCGCGGGCCACATCGTCGCCCAGATATTCAACCTGCCCGTGATCCATCAGCAAAGCCGACGTGCAGGTGCGCGCGATCAGCGGCATGCTGTGTGAGACAAAAACGATGGCGGTATGCGGCAGAATTTCCGCCATGCGATTGAAGCATTTAAAAACAAAGGCCAAATCGCCCACGGCGAGGACTTCATCCACGAGGAGAATATCGGGCATAATACACGAAGCCACAGCGAAGCCGAGACGGACGGTCATCCCCGAGCTGTAGCTCTGAACAGGCGCGTCAATAAAGTCGCGCACTCCGGAGAAATCAATAATCGCATCGAGCTTGGCATCCACTTCTTTTCGCTCCAGCCCAAGAACGGCGCCGTTGACATAGATATTTTCGCGCCCCGTCAAAATGGGGTTGAAGCCGGCGCCCAACGCAATGAGCGCGCCCACGCGGCCCCGAATAGTGACGCTCCCGCTGTCGGGTTTGATCAAGCCGTTCAGGATTTTCAGCAGCGTGGTCTTGCCCGCGCCGTTGTGGCCGATCAGTCCAAGCGCTTCGCCCCGCCGCAACTCGAAACTCACGTCTTTGACGGCCCAGAATTCGCTTGGCCGTAAATCATCTCGCGAATGACGTCCGCCCAATACCTCGGCGGTCATGTCGCACAGCCCGTACCACATGGCCTTTTTCAGGCTGCGGCAGAACTTCTTGGAAACGTGGTCCGCTATGATGAGAGGTTCCGACATCCTATCCTCCCATCCGCTCCACGAGCATGGGCATGGTGATTCGGAAAATGAGCCAACCCAGGAAAAAGACGACAAGCGAAACCGTCCCGAGGATCCCGAACGCTGCGAGATGAGTCGGCGCTTCGCCGATCAACCAGTCGCGCGCGGTCAACAACACCGGGCTGACCGGATTCCACTTGGCGAGGAATGCGCCCACGGCATTCGATGGCGGAGGATAAACCACCGGCGTCAGCAGCATCCAGAAGCCGGAAATCAGCGAAAGCCCCCGCCCCACATCCAGATACAACATACCCACGGGCACCAACCATAGCCCGATCGCCATCCCCATCATGATCAGCACCCCAAGGCCGAGGGGGAAAAGTAACGCGGAACTGTGAAGCTCGATTTTATAGATAAAAAACAGCGGAATGAGCAGCAACAAGCGGATCGCGAGATTGAAAAGCAATTTCATAATTTCTGCGACGATCAACGCTTCGCGCGGAAAGTTGATTTTCGTGAGCATGCTCTTTGCGCTCTGGAGCGCAGCCATGGGGCTGTTCAACGCCTCGATAAACGCCTGCCAGAGCAGCGTGCCGATCATGACAAAAGCCGGATAGGCAACCGGCGTTGACTGTATGCTAATCATGTTCTGGCTGTTGAGGAAGGAGAACGTGAACGTCGTCGCCAGCGGCGGCAAAACAGCCCAGAGATACCCCAGATAGGACTGGCGATACGCGGCTCGGGTATCGCGGACAAAAAGCCGCCAAGCCAGTCCGCGGCCCGCGAGAATATCGCGTCCCATCGCGGCGATGAATGCTCCGGGATGCCGGATGGGCGATTCAGGCGAGTAAACAACCACTCTTGTCGGCTTTTCGTCAGCCATAGAACGCCTCAATTCCGCTTACAACTTCGGCCGCTTGCGCGTCGCTCAGTTCGGGATAAATCGGCAAGGCCAGCGTTTCGGCGGCGGCCTTTTCGCTTTCCGGCAGAGCGCCCACTTTATAACCCAAATGCGCGAAGCACTGCTGCAAGTGCAATGGCACGGGATAATAAACCTCCGTGCCGATTTGCCGATCCGCGAGGAACTTTTGAAGCTCGTTGCGCCGCTCCACCCGAATGACAAATTGATTAAAAATATGCCGGGTGGCGAACGAAGCGGTTTCGGGCAGGCGCACGCGCCCATCGAGCAGGCCGGCATCGGCAAAGAGGCTGCGGTAGCGCGCGGCGTTCCGTTGGCGCGCGGCCGTCCAGCCGTCCAAATACTTCAACTTCACCTCCAGCACGGCGGCCTGAATCGCATCGAGCCGGAAATTTCCGCCCACAAATTGATGGTAATACTTCGGCTCCATGCCATGGACGCGCAAAATCGCTGCGCGAGCGGCTTTGCCGGAATTTTGGGCCGTCAATAGACCGCCATCGCCGAAACCGCCCAAATTTTTTGATGGGAAAAATGAAAAACATCCATAATCCCCCATCGAACCCGCTGCGCGTCCGAGGTATTCCGCGCCAATCGCCTGGGCCGCGTCTTCAATCACGATGAGATTCCTGGCTCCGGCAAGTTTCAGGATCGGGTCCATATCGGCGCATTGGCCGTAGAGGTGCACCGGCATGATGGCGCGCGTGCGCCCGGTCACGCGCGCGGCAACATGGTCGGGATTGAGATTGAATGACTGGGGGTCAATGTCCACGAAGATCGGCGTGGCGCCGGTCCGCGCAATCGAGCCGCCGGTGGCAAAAAAAGTGTAGGTGGAGGTAATCACCTCATCGCCCGGCCCAATACCTTCGGCCATAAGCGCCAGCAGGAGCGCATCCGTGCCCGAGGAAACACCGATCGCGTGCGCGGCCTTGCAATAGGCCGCGCAGGCTTGCTCGAACTTCTTCACCACGGGGCCCATGATAAAATACTGCGACGCGATCACCTCCGCGACAGCGGCGTCGAGTTCCGTCTTGATGGAACGATATTGAGCTTTGAGGTCGAGCAACGGGACAGACATGTTCAACTCCTCGCCAGGTTTGGCGGCTGCATCTGGCGCACCTGAGCCCAAAGGGCGGATGCGCACGCGGTGAGAATTAACGTCATGATATTCCACGGGAGCGGCGAGAATGAGCCGCCAATCGCAAACACGATGGCCTGTAGTTTCAGCGTCCATCCGAGATCGGAAATTTCCGGCCACCAATTCGCGCAATATTTTTGAACCCTGCGCCCATACTCGAACAGAAGCACGAGAAAACTCAGATACAAGGCCATGCCAATGAAACCCATTTGACGGCCAGCCGTGAGAATTTCGTTGTGACACTGACCGCGGGCGAAAGGGAGATCGTCGGGCATCAATCCATCCGCTGCGTTCATGCCCACGCCAAAAATGGGATAGCGCTTGATGAGCGCCCACGTGTGTTTGTTTTTCATGCGCCGTTCCCATGCGCTTTGTTCGTCCTGTGTCATGGCGTCATAAGGCTTCTCTTCCGCCTCTTCACCGCCAAAGAAATGAGTTATCTGCGCCGGAATCGACTTGAACCGTTCGACGTTCAAGGCGCCCAAACTCGATGAAAAGAGCGTGATGGCAACGCCGGCCACGACAAGCGCCAACTTGTGGCGGGCGCCATATTTAGGGAGCAAGAAAAACGAGAGCACGAGCAAGCATATGAGGCCCGTGCGGCTGCCCGTTTTGAGCGTCAGAAAAACTGCGGCAATCGCAATGGCCAGAAATATCCATCGGAAATATCTATGCCGCGTTTGCTGGTAGAAATACAAATACAGCGGGATCATCACGCAGAGCATATAGGCAAACCCGTTGGGGTTTTCCACCAAACCCACACCGGGCCCCATAATACGGTCACCAGCGTACGTTGCGCCTCCCATTGAAAGGCGCAGCCCTCCTTTGATCCACCACATCGTGGCCACAAAAATGACCGCTTCTACGGCCCAAACACGCGCAACGGAGTTGCAAAGCGCCTCGACCAGCAGCAAAACCACTACATTTTTGAAGACTACGTCAATATAGGCGTTCCACTCGCCGGAAGGCTGCAGAGCGCCGACTTCATTGGAAATCAGCGCCAACACCAGCAAAACCAATCCAAGTTTGGTCGCTGCGCCCATCCGGATCAAAGGAAGGCGCTCCTGTCCGACCGCGAGAATGTGGAATCCCACCGCGCCCGCGACGGCGATGTCGGCCAGATGAAATGGAAAAAGAAAGGGAAACCGGTTTTGAGGCTGCGTCAGCAGGACACAGACGAACCACAAAATGAACCTCAACGCCATTCGACTGGGCAACATCAGCGACTCCCCGCGATCGGCTTGAAATCCGGGCAGGCTTCGCCCCCGTCAATTCCCGAACGGAAATTGATTCGACCCATGCTCATATTTTTTCCACCGCTCACGCGGAGCGCGCCTACAACAACTTTCGGACCAGCGGATTATTCAAGAGCGCGGCAATTCGGGCCCGTCGAGTTTCCGCCTCCTGCAAACGCTGTTTGAGAAATTTCACGTGTTCATCCGACGCGGCGCTATTTTGAGACAATAAATCGAGGCTCCGCTCGATCTGAACGCGCGCAGATTCCAATTTCTTGTTCACGGAGGTCATCAGCCCGCCATTGATCAATCCGCCGATATCGGTCTCGGCCTGATAATAGTCGCGGCGATCCCCTTTTTTCCAACCGCACCGCAAAGCGCCCCATGATTCAAGCTGGCGGCAGGCGATGCTGACGCTGGCTTTGCTGACGCCGAGTTGATTCGCAATTTCGTCCAGCGATTGAGCCTCCTGGCTCAGGTAGAGCAGCACGTAGATTTGCCCAAACAAGCGGCTGAGTCCGAAGGACTGCGCCGTACGCCCTCCCGCCTCGATCATCTCCCAAGTTGCGCTATGCAAAGGACTCATATCGTTTAGAATGTTCTAAAAGATACAAACTCAAACAAACACAAGTCAAGAGTCTTGCGTGTCGCACCGAGAAAAAGAATAATCCCGGGGCTCCCATCCGCGATTAGTCTCATTTCTTGACTTTAAGATGGAGATTTCGCAGTTTTTTGCCGATAGCAAATAAATATCTTCCAGAACGCTTGCAGTTCCATGCTGTATGCAGAGATGTATTTCAGGCGGCTCCGGCGATAACGGGCGTGCCGCGAGGTTAAGAGTTATGAGAAATTACGGCCAGAATATCCCAATTGCGTCAGAGGCGGTGAGAAAGTTTTACGATCAGCGTTTCAGCCCTGAAAGACCGTTAGGAAGCGTGATGCTCAGTGACGACGAAGAAATGCTCCGAAGACGTGACGAAAACGAAAGAGAGCAAGTCATGTCATTGTTTCAATTGGACCCCCAGAAAACGCAATTGTTGGATCTGGGGTGCGGGAACGGGCGTTGGTACGAACCGTTCAAAGACCATGTGCGAAGCTATGAGGGCGTGGATTTCTCAGCCCCAAACATCGAATTTGCGCTTACGCACCGACGCGGCGGCGCCGAATCAAATTTCGTGATCGGCAACTGCACCCAGATCGGACAGATGCCCTTAAAATACTCGCCGTACAATTTCGTTCTTTCCTGCGGCCTTTTCGTGTACTTAAACGATGACGAAGTGCTAGCCGTCCTTCGGTCGCTTCTGCACTTATTGCAGCCCTCTGCGCAGATTTACATACGTGTGTCTGTTTCAGTAATGGGCCAGCGCCTTACGTTAAAGGACTTCCCAAGCGAAACCTTGAAAGCCGACTACCACGGCATATATCGGCCACCGGAGGAATATGAAGAGATATTTCGAACGCTTCTTGTGTCGGCTGGTTTTCGATTGACGCATACCAGCATGCTATTACGGGCAGACATCGGCGCTCGCAAAGAGACAAACCAGCAGTACTGGTTCTTCGAACGAAAACAGGCGTGAACTCGCTTGATCAACCTATTTTCGGAGTCATTGCTGGCTCAGGAGTGGCAGCTGGCTCACGACTGGTTATGCGGGTGGAGCAACTCGCTACGGGGAGGGGAGCATTTAGAGATAGTCACCACCCAGAAATTATTCTTTGGCAGGCGACGAGCGCCCCCTCTCGGAGTCTATATTTGGAAGGTCATGGGCCGGATTTTCGACCAGCATTTGTCGCCATCGGCCAGAGTTTGAAGGCATGTGGGGCAGACATTCTCTGCATGGCCTGCTGCGCGGCACATAGCCATGCTGACGCCATCGCAAAAGGCACAGGTCTTCCGCTGATCAACTTATTAGACGAACTCTTTACAGCTGTTAGGCGTCGTCATCCGCACATCCGACGTGTGGGCGTGCTTTGCTCCAAAGGCTCCCGTGACCGCCACATATTCAGTGAATCTGCAAGAGACCTGGAACTGCAGTTTCCCGATGACTCGGTGCAAGATCGAATTACAAATGGGATTTGCAGCGTCAAAACTCTGCATCGATTTCTGCCTCTTGACCATCCTCAGCGTCCAGCACGATGCTTTCGCGATGCGAGCGTCGCGATGGTCCAAAATGGAGCCGAGGCTCTGGTTCTTGCATGTTCAGATATCGGCGTGGATTTCCCCGATGAGACTGTGGCTGGCGTTCCGGTGCTTGACAGTATGGACGTGTTAGCGACCGCGATTTTGGATTACTGGATGAAAAACGGTGCCTTTGCTAAAGAGCATCCGTTGTTCGACGCCGCGCAACAAATCAAGGGGGGTGCTTAAACAATGCAAAACAATGCCACATTTTACTGTTTTGACTTTGACGGGACCGTAAGCACAGTCGAGGCGTTGCCTCAACTTGCGATTGAGGCCAACATCGAAGAAGAAATTGCAACACTAACCGATGCCACAATGAGAGGCCTTATCCCCTTTCAACAGTCGTTTCGGTTGCGCATCAAGCTCCTTTCTACCATCTCCCTTCGGCGGGCCCAGAAGGTGATGAGAGATATCCCTATTGACTCAGAAATTATGCGATTCATAAATGAGAATAGCGATCAGTGCGCAATCATTACAGGCAACTTGGACCTCTACATGCAGCCGATAATGGAAAAACTCAAATGCGCGTTTTTCACCTCCAAGGCCCGCGCCGAAGGCGACCGTGTTCTCGGCGTCGACTCAATTCTTGACAAAGGTGCCGTACTGCGTCTCCTGCGCGAAAAGGAAGGCCATCGTCATCTCGTAGCTATCGGAGACGGCGCAAATGATATTCCAATGTTCGAAGATGCCGACGTTGCCATCGGCTATTTTGGGGCGACTCCGGCCAAAGAACTGCTCTATCCTTACTGTCACTACATTCTATTCGAGGATCACGCGCTATGCCGCTTATTGAAAACGCTGTAATTCTGGCCGCCGGCGCTGGCACTCGCCTGGGCAGAGGAATTCCAAAGTGTCTCGTAGAAGTCGCCGGCAGAAAATTGATTGATTATCAATTGGATCTACTTAAGGCGATCCCCAACATTCACGTGGTGGTCGGATTTCAAGAAGCGACTGTTATCGAGGCTGTAAGAAGCCTTCGCAAGGACGTTGTCTTTGTTCGCAATCCGAGTTTTATGACTCGCAGCAATTTTCACAGCCTATACCTTGGTGCTCGCTCTTTTAAGAAGCCTTTTATTAGCTTAGATGGCGATCTTCTCGTGACGCGATCTGAATTCGACCGTTTTATAGCTGCTTCTGCCGCAGCGGACGAAGACGATTTTTTGCTCGGAGTCACAGAAGCCAAGACAGATGACGCAGTTTTTGCGCATTTGGACGAGAACAGATGGATAAGGCACTTTTCGCGTTTTGAGAAGAGCAACTACGAATGGACGGGGCCAATTTTTATTGGAAAGAGAGCCCGGATTTCAGAACAAGAATCATTTGACGGATATCAGTTCGAGTTCCTGAGCCGCTTTGACAAATTGCGAGCTTTCCCGCTTGCGGTCTATGAAATTGACACTCCGGGTGATTTCGCCTTTGTTGAAACGCATTTTCGATTCTGAAGCACATACGTGCGGGAAAAGCCATCCGCCATGAGATTGATCACGGTTTACTGACCTAGCCCCGGAAGCATTATCCACTTCCCCTATATCAAGGGCACCTCGAGCACGCTGATTAATGAGGCGTTGCTCAATCTCCGCTCGACGAGGCCGCACGCCATCAGGAACCGCGACAAACCGCGGTCGTCTCGTGTTCAGGAGTGAGGAAAAAATAGTCCACACTGGAGTCGCCATGTCGGCGCAGGCGAAGGTTCCCCTGCTCCAGCACGTAGGGCCGGTAACCCAGTTTGGCCAATTCTGCGGCCACCCTCGCGGCCTGGCCTTCGCCTTCCCATGCGTCGGTCATTTCCACAAACAACGCCGGCCGCGACTCGCGCAGAATTCGAGTTGCGCCCTTCAGGGCCTCCTCTTCGTGGCCCTCCACATCCATTTTGATGAAGCGCACGGAAAATTTTATCTCGTCGTCCAGCGTGGTAATACGAACTCGCACCCGTCGCTCGCTTCGCTCCGTGCTGGCCGAGCCAAGGTGTGACTCATAGAAATTTTCTCCGCCACTCTCATAATTTGGAACGTACATATCCGCTTCGCCTGGTTGAGATGACAACGCGGCACAAGTCGGCGTCACCTGAGCGAGCCGCAAGGCCTTCATGTTGTGGGCCAGTAGTGCAAAAGTATCGGGAACGGGTTCAAAGCTGATAACCCGTCCCGTCGGTCCGACCCACCGTGCGAGCAACATGGAGACATACCCGATGTTTGCACCGGCATCCACAACGGTGTCTCCCGGTTGAATGAGGCGCTGCACGATTTCAGCGCCGGGCCATCGAGCTTCATCGAATCGGCGCAACACGCGCGGGTAGTACATCTTTTTCAACTGCAGTTGCAGCGCGCGCGGCAGAAAACGGCGGATCGCAGGGCCAAGGCTCACGAGCTCGGCTCCAAGAATGCGCCGTCCACTTCCACCGCAACAGACTCACGGATCATGTCCACATTCAATACAATGCGGGTTTTCCCGTGGACGCGCGAGACGATTCCCTCCAACCCTTTTAAGGCCCCTTGCGACACGCGCACGCGGCGTCCAATTTCGATGAAGGGTAATATTTCGAGGTCGTTTCCGGATCCCAGCGCGGCTTGAATTTGCTGCAACTGAAGAACCAGCCGCTCCGGGTCGCCGACGGGCAGGAGATTGGCGACATGGCGATTCTGTCGAAGCCATTGTTGCTGCGCCGGGTCGGCCACGCAGAACAGATAACCTGGGAAAAGCGGGGACAGAAACTCGCGAACGCGAGCGCCATAGCGGTGGACCTTGCGGCGGAGGGGCAAATAGGCTTCGGCTCCTCGTTGGCGACAGATTACCGCCACGCGCTTTTCACAACGAGGCCGGGTGTGAAGAACAATCCACGGCCGCCCGGATGCCATCGTGGACGAGAGCGAAAGTTCCGACACGGCGTCAAGCCATCCTGACTCCGCTATCGGTCTTTCCCGCGTCGGGCATGGGAATTACGGCGGCTCCCGCAGGTCTCTCCTGCCCGCTGTCGCTGTGGCGCAAGCCCACAATGATGGTTTTGAACGTTCGGAGCAGAATCAGGCTGTCGAGAGAGAAACTCATGTGCTTGATGTAGTAGAGATCGTATTGGAGCTTGCGGCGCGCAGCTTCAATGCTGGCGGCATAAGGATATTTGACCTGCGCCCATCCGGTCACGCCCGGCGGAACCAACAGCCGTTCTTTGTAGAACGGGACGGAACCGGCCAGCGTGTCCACAAATTCAGGCCGTTCGGGTCGCGGCCCAACGAGACTCATCTCCCCTCGCAGCACGTTGATCAACTGCGGAATTTCATCCACGCGCCACTTGCGCAGAAACTTGCCGACCTTGGTCACGCGGGCGTCGAATTTCTGTGCCCACACGGCGCCGGAGGTGGCTTCGGCATCCTGCCGCATGGTCCGGAATTTGTAGAGCGTGTAGGGGCGCCCACCGAGGCCAGAGCGACGTTGATGGTACAAGATGGATCCCGGCGAGTCCAAGCGGATCAATATCGTCGTGAGGATGCACACCGGAAAGGAAAAGATCAGCCCCGCTACAGCAACCAAAACATCCATGACGCGCTTGATCTTCCGGATGTGGATCACGGAACTGTTCATCGCCGCGTTCATGAGCCATTCGTCGTTGATGTGGTCCAGAAGGATCTCCTGCGCAAGAACCTCGTGCAGCGACACGAAGTCCATCACTTCGGTTCCCGCGCATCGCAGCGGGCGAAGAAGTCGCAAGACGGCCGGCTCTCGCGACAGGGCCGTCGCGACGATCAGAGTCTCCGCGGAAAACGCGTCCGCCAATTCGCGCAATTTATCAATCGCGCCGACGATGGGAACGCCTTCCACAAATTGGCCTGGTTGCGCGCGTTTGCATGAAACGATTCCGAGCACTTTGTAGCCGGCATCCGGGGTCCGGCGAATCAGGCTGATGGCATCGCTGACCTCGCGTCCGTCGCCGATCACCAGCGCATTTCGAGAGAGGAAACCGTGAAGCACGGCCAGGCGATAGAGATGGCGAACCAGCCATGAACTGACGAAAATGAATCCGCCCGCCATCAAAAGAATGCCGCGCCCGATATGGAACTGAAACCGCGCGTAAAAGGCCAGAATAACCAGGCCAAGACCGATCGTCACGGCCGTCAGCGGCATCGAGATCGTGGACTTCTTTCGCGTGAGGGATGCCCGCTCATACATTCCGCTGGCATAAAAAACCAACAAAAAGATGATGACGGAGCCTCCCAGCGAGGGCAGATGTTTGGCGACGTAATCGAAGCCCTCTTCCGGGCCAAGGCGAAAAACTGCCGAAGCCAGAATCGAACTGGCCATGCAGAAAATATCGGACGTCAGTAGAATCGTCCGCCGAAACGAAATATACCTTCCCTGCTGAAACACCATGGCTGCACACCCACGACCACCGGCTTTTCGCCGACGCCCATCGCGGACCTGATCGCTTATCTCCGCGTCGGTTCCGCAGCGCGCTCGTAGCGATAGTTGTAGTCGTAATACCCGTAATACGTTGAGTAATAATAATAACCCACGCGCCCAAATTCGAGATTATTCAACACGCAGCCCAGCACGTTGGCGCCGCGTTGAAGAATGATATTGAGCGCCAACTGGCTCAATTTTCGGGAAGTCTGGCCAGCCCAGACGATCATCACTGTGCCGTCAGCGATGGCGGCCAGCGTGCTCGATTCCGATACGGCCATTACCGGTGGGCAGTCCAGCAACACGCGGTCGTAGGAGCGTCGCGCATAATCCAGAAAGGCTTTGAATTCGCCGCGCAATACAAGCTCCGCCGGGTTTGAGGGAAAGGGTCCGGTCGCGACCAGATCGAGGTTGGGAATTCCGGTGCGCTGAATGACCGCCTCGGGCTTGGTCTGCCCGGCCAGCACATCAGCCAGACCGCGTCCGCCCTCGAGACCGAAAAACTTGTGCAGCTCGCCGCGCCGCATATCCGCATCCACCAACAGCACGCGCAATCCAGCCTGCGCCAAACTAACCGCCATGTTCAGGCATGTCGTTGTCTTGCCCTCTTTGGGCACGGCGGAGGTGAAGCCAATCACCCTCACGTTGTTCTTGTCCGCAGCATAAAGCATCGCCGAACGCACGTTTCTATAGGCCTCAGTAATGCCGCTCTTTTGATCAATGTTGGCCAAAACGTGGGTTCGCAAATCGTCCGGATCCCAGTTGGCTGCGGGAATTACGCCGAGGAAAGGCAGATTCAAGACTTTGGTCACTTCCTCGGGATAGCGAATCGAATCGTCAATATATTCGAGCGCAAAGACAAGGCCCAATCCAACGCCCAAGCCGATGAGCGCCGCAAGGAAAATGCTCTGCAACTTGCGAGGCGTGACCGGGTTGGTCGGCGGAGCGGCGCGCTCCATGACTTTGACCCATTCCGGCTCAATGCCGATGGAAACATCCACCTCTTGAAGGCGGTTGAACAGCACGTTGTAGAGCGAATTGAGGCGGGACAGATCGGATTGAAGATTATCATACTCCCGAAGTTTTCGAGAGAGCGAAAGCGCGTCGTCTTCCCAATCAATCTCGGCTTTCTTGGCCGCTTGTTCCTTGATCGAAAGCGCTTCCAGGTTGTCGTAGTATTGCTTCAGCGCAAACTGAAGTTCGAGAGCGATGTTTTTATCCAACACTTTCAAATCGGCAATGGCTTTTTGAATAGCGGGGTGATTCTCGCGGAACTTTTCGCGCAAGTCGGCGAGTTGCCCTTGCAGAATGGCCTTTTGTTTCTGCAAACCTTGCCAGTCGGTCGAAGGCAAAAGGTTGTAGTCGAGCATGCTGCCCACGGAGGAGTCAGCTTTGTTAGCCCCGTCCGGTGTCGAGCCCATCGCAGCGATGGGTTGCTGGGCAATCCCTGCGAGGCGCGCAGAGGAACCCAAGGTCAGCGCGCTCAAGACAATTTCATCAGAGGCATCGGTAAAGAGCGGACGCTGCGCTTCCAAAACCATCCTTCTGGATTTGTAGTCGGCGGCCTGTTCCGACAACTGCGCGAGAAAACGGGCGGCGATATTTCCTCGCTCCTTCAGCGCGACGACGCTGTTTTCTTTCTCAAACGAGAGCAAGCGATCTTCAGAACGCTTCAACTCCTCCCTCAGCCGCGTCACCTGTTGTGACAAACTGGCGACGGTGGACTGCGAAGCATCCATTCGCTCCTGCGCCTTTAAATCCAGATACTCATCGGCCATCGCGTTCGCGAAGTCCGCTGCAAAATTCGGGTCCAAACTTTCGACGCGAATATAAATAAACGCGGACATGTAGCCTTTTTCCACGATAATGCGGACCAGTTTCTCCGCGATTTCGTCGGCAGGACGATTCATCCGTTCGCGCGCTTGCGAAATAATGAGGTTGCTCTGAATGATCTTAACCTGCGTCTCCATGTAGTCGCCCAAGATCTCAACCTGTTCCTGTTGGATCTGCTTGGGCATCATGGGCAGCCCCTTGCTCAACAACAGATATGTCGAACTGCGGTACACGGGCACCTGGCGCACGAGCTTCACCACGGTCACGGCAAGAGCGATCACGAAACACAGCGCGACCAGCCAGATGCGCTTCACGATCACATGGAAATACTGTTTGATTTCAACAATATCCAAGCCCTTGCCCGTCGGGCTCGACGTCGGCATAACCGGACCGCCGCCCGCGGGCGGCTGCCCTTGCGGCGCGCTTGGAGGTGTTAAGATGCGAGTCGTCATGGCTAAGGCAGAAACATTTTGTCGGGAATAATCACCACGTCCTCATTGCGCAATTGAACGTCATCATCAAAAGCGCCGGTCTGAAGAATTTTTTCCACATTGACCACCAACGTCTGGCGCGATCCATCTGGAGCCGTGCGCTGAAGTTTCACATGCGAACCATCGCTGAATTTGGAAAACCCGCCGGCGGCGAGAATAACGCGCGCCAACGTGGCGTCGCGTTCAATAGGCAACGGATAGGCGCCTCGGCGTTCAATAGCCCCCAGTAAATACACTCGGCCGGCAGATGACTGCTCTGCAGACGGCACAAACAATATGTCGCCTTTGAGAATTTTTCGGTTTACAGAAATGTCCGCATTGCCGAAGAGACGCAACAGGTCGAGCGGAACGACGCTGTAATTCCCTTTGTCGTCTGGGCGAAGAAGGCGGGCGGCATCCAGTTTTGCTTCCCGGCGAAATCCCCCGGCGACGGAGACCGCCCGAATCACATCCATGGATTCCGTGATGGGGTGAAATCCGGGCTGTCCGACTTCACCCAAGGCAAGAAATTCTCCGCCTTCGGAATCACCCAACCCCGGAACAACCACCATGTCGCGCGGGCGCAAAAATTGATCGTTTGAAAAATCCAGCGTCGCCATCATGCTGCGAACATCCACCACGATACTTTGCCGCTGCACGCCCTCTCCAGGCTTCCACCGAAGGATTCGCACCTGGTCTCCGGCAGCGCGCGGCGTCATTCCGCCGCATTTGGCAATCGCCTCGACGAGCGTCATCACCGTATCCTGATTCATGGTCAGTTCGCCCGGCTTCTCCACCTCGCCCAAAACGAGAACGTTGACTTCGACATATTCGTCCACGTGAATGGAGACAGTCGCCTTCTTGAAGTAGGTCGCTTCGAGCTGCTTCTCGAGTTTTTCTTCAGCCTGCGGAAGGGTCAGCTCCGCGACGGCGACCCGGCCAATCAAACCGAAATCAATCGTGCCATCGCTGGCCACCGGATAAACGCGATCCAGATCGGGCGATTCGGCCACCTGGACCGCGACACGATCACCGGCCAGGATCGGACGCCGCCACGATGTTGCATCCGCCGCTCGCGCCCGCGACGGGGCCATGCTGACACAAAGCAAACCGGCCATGAGAAGGCCTAGGGCGGCCGGACGCGCGAAAGTTTCACGAGCAAGTGGGCGTGAGCGGGACATTTTAGAGATTGTACGAAATACCAACGGTGAAGCGCTGCTCCACGATTGGATCGTTTTTGTAGAGGCTGCTTTCTTCGTGGTAGTAAAGATAGGAGAACTGCCGTTCGAAGTCGCGGCTGATTTTCGCGCTGTGCGTCAAGGAAACCGAATAACTGGTCACGTCTTCTTCGGGCGTTTCAATCGGCTTGTTGATTTCATACATGTACATGGCGCTGGCGGTGAGACTCCGGATGAACAAATCCTTTTTATCCAGACGATACGAATAACGCGTCGTGTCCGTATCGTTATTTGACCCGAAGGTCGCCCGAGGCGCGCGGGAAGCCGACAGCGTCTCGATCATGCTATAGGAAATTTCGTGGACGAGCGTTACGCCGTAGACGAATCCCACGTCATCATCTTCACTCGTGCGCTCTTTGGTGTACATCGCGCTATACTGCAACTTCAACGTGGGCCACAACTCGCGCGTGTCGGTGATGGCCACGCGATAAAACGGGTCCCACTTGGGATTTGTATAGACCTGCGTTTCTTCGCGCTCCACGCCCACCCCGAGGCGGATGTCGGGTTTCTGAATCGCCAGATAATCCGCCCCAATGACGGTGGTCTTCCTGTATTCATGCTCTTTCGGATGCAAAAAGTCCGACTGGTCATCCTGATAAGTTTGATAGGTCTCCAGCCGTTCGGCGAGCACCTGACGAGCGGCAAACGAAAATACACTTTGGTCCACATCGCCGTCCTGGAACTGCTCTTCGTCATGCCGCTCGCGCATTTCGCTATAGCCCGCGCTAAAACTGACGTTCTTGTATAAATACGAGGGCTGAACTTGATAGGACCACTGCGTGTAGGGATCGCGCTTTTTCGCGCCTTCCGGCTTGTAGGTGTCCTGAACCGAAGCCCACTCGCGCACGTAATTGGCCTCCGCCCTCAACGTCCACGGCGGGCGGTCTGTCAGATAAGCCAACCGCGTGTGGCCGAACGGTTCGGCTTCTTCGTTGAGGTCTTTTCTCTTTTGATGCCGTTCAACCCGCAGCATTGAATCAAGCTGCATATCGGAGTCTCGATTCACATCCGTGTCCGATGAAATGGTCAAACTCGCTACGTAGTAATTATCTTTGCGCGGCAGTGTGGATTCGGATTCCCGCTCCTGCTCAACGTTGCTCGAATAAACCCACTCTGCTCCAACTTTTCCCACAAAATCCATTCGTCCAATGCGAAGAAATTGGGCGGAGGCCGTTGAGGGCAAAATCAATAGGCCAAGGATCAAGCACGCCGCGATACGCGCGCACTGCAACCACGCAAATGTGGGTTGGGGTTCCTTCAAGCCAAAACTTCCTGATCGCGCGCCCGGGAAGCACAACCCGGGCGCGCCTTCGAATATTGCTTAGCGCTCTTGCCTGATCGGGACATATTCCTTGACGGGAATTTTGTCCTCAAGCGTCGTCAAAGTCGAAAAATCGCCGGGCTCGCCCCACTGGACCACTTTCCCATTACTGAAGAACACCCAATAATCCTTCGCATTGATGGCAAACCACGTCACGTATTCCCAAACCATATCCGCGTGGCCATCCTCATATTCCTTGGCCGCTCGCACGGTGTAGGGATCACCCGCCGCCTTTCTGACCTGGTCAGGCGTCATCCCCAATTCAAGTTTTCGCATTTTGTAAGGCGTCGTCGCGCAACCCGACAAAAACAGCCCCGCCAAACACGCCACCAACAAATACCGTGGTTTCACCATCGAACTCCTTTCAATAAGTCCCGCAACATCCGGTAAAGCTGACATTGTCCAAATACCCGCAATCTCGGCAAGCCGAAAAAACGGGCCCGAGCACTTTAACAACCGCCAAACCTACCCTCTTCGCGCCTCTTCCGTTAAACGCTTCAATCGCTCCTGCGCTTCGGTCGGAAGCATATCCCACGTAAAACGCCAACGCCAGTTGTTGCTCGTGGTCCCGGGCACATTCATCCGAGCCTCCGTGCCCAACCCCAGCACGTCCTGCATCGGAACAACTGCAGTGTTCGCGTTCGACCGCAACGCAAGCGCAATCAAATCCCAATGAATCTCCCGTCCGTCGCTCTTCAGATAATCCAAAATCGCCCGTCGCTCCTGGTCAATTTCCGCTTGCGAGCGGGTGCTCCCCGGTCCCGCATCCGCCCGGAACCACCCCACCGTGGTATCGTTGTCGTGCGTGCCCGTATAAACCACGCAGTTCGGCGGATAACTTTCCGGCCGATAATCCGCGGCCTTCGCGTCATTTCCAAACGCAAATTGCAACACGCGCATGCCAGGGAACTGAAACCGATCGCGCAGGGCTTCAACCGGCGGAGTGATGATCCCCAGGTCCTCCGCGATGATCGGCATTTGCCCCAAAGCGTTCTGAAGCGCGACAAACAGATCGCCCTCCGGTCCCTTTACCCACCGCCCATTGATCGCCGTCTCGGCATCCCCGGGAATTTCCCAATACGCCTCAAACCCTCGGAAGTGGTCAATGCGAACGATATCCACCATTTCAAAAATCTTCCGCATCCGCTCAATCCACCACACATATCCCGTCGCGCGATGCGTCTCCCACCGATAAAGCGGGTTGCCCCACAACTGACCGGTCGAGCTGAAATAATCCGGCGGCACGCCCGCCACAACCGTGCAGCGCCCCTGATCATCCAGATAAAACAACTCCGGATGACACCACGCATCCGCGCTGTCGTGGGCGACAAAAATCGGAATGTCGCCGACAATTGCGATGCCTTTGGATGCGGCATAGGCCCGTAGTCGCTTCCATTGATCGTCAAAGAGATACTGTTGGATTTTTACGTTCCGAATCGCGGTCCTATACTTGTGCCGCGCCCGCTGGATCGCTTCCGGCTCGCGCCTCACCAAATCCAACTCCCACGTCGGCCACGGCCGCAACTCGTGCGCCTCCTTCAGCGCCATGAACAAAGCGAAATCCTCCAGCCAGTCCGCCTCCTTCTGGCAAAACACCTCAAACGCCTGCTTCTGATCCGGCGTCGCCCGGTGCTCAAACGTTCGGCACACCGTCCGCAAAACACTCATGCGCGCGGGAATGACTTCGCCAAATTCGACCCGTCCGGCAGGAAAGGATGGGAACTGCGTCAGACGATCCTGATGCAAGAGACCGTCCTGGATCAGCAAATCAAAACTGATCCAGAGCGGGTTGCCCGCAAACGTCGAAAATGACTGATAGGGCGAATCGCCATAACCCGTCACGCCGAGCGGCAAAATCTGCCACAACTTCTGACCCATCGAAGCCAGCAAATCCACAAAACGGTAAGCGTGCGGCCCAATTTCCCCCAGCCCATAAGAACCGGGCAATGACGTCGGATGACACAACAATCCAGCAGCGCGCGGAAAATTCATAAAGCGTTTAACTCCCAAACAGGCGGGATGAAATACCCGCGAACCGCGCGAGTGTCCACACCATTTATACAGGCTCAAATCGAATTGAGCGCCGCGCGCAGCGCGTCATCGAGGTTCGAAAACTTCTGCAGCAGATTCCTCGCCTCGCCCTTGGCGGCTTCTCGTTCCTGCCCGCCTCTCGCAGCCCGAACCTGCAACACGTGAACTTGCGCATCCAAGGACGACGGCGCAACGCGCAACGCCATCGCCAACGCCTGCTCAGCCTCATCAAGACGCCCGAGCTTCAGGTGAACCACCCCCAGCGTGTCCCACGCATTCCCTGAAGCGGGATCCGCTTGCACCGCCTCTCGCGCGAAGGCCAAAGCCTCATCGAGGCGGCCCTGCAACTGAAGCAACCATGCCAAATTATTCAAGGCCGGCGGATACCGCTGAGTGGCCAGCGCCAGCCGATAGGATTCTTCCGCCAAGCCCAATTCGTTATCTCGAAACAACAGCGCGCCGAGGCAGAAATTTCCGAGCGCATTCTTCGGGTCCAGCGTCAACAAGTGATCCAACTTCGACGAGAGCGAATCAAATCGCTGCTCCGCCATATCCAGCCGAACCAACTCCTCCAGCGCTTCGACGTTCTCCGGCCACACCCGATTCGCCCGCTCAAAATATTGCCGTCCCTCCGCCGGCATCTGCCGTCTCACGGCGTCGCGGCCCAAAATAATCAGCAACTGCGGCCAATCCTTCTCCTCCGATCGCATCTGGCGAAGGCACCGCAAAAGCGTCTCCCGGTCGCCGTCTTCATACGCCATCGTCCCAGCCAGCACCCACGCCGGCTCGAACCGCGGCTCCGCGCGAAGCAGTTGCTCAAGCTGCGCCTTCGCCGCCGCGCGACCTCCACGCGCCACCCCTTCCAGTATCCCCGCCCACGAGGCTGGCGGCGCCTCCGCAGCCCCCCGCTCCTGTCCCCACAGCCGCGTCAATTCATTCAACGCCGTTCTCGTCCTCACATGCCCGAACACATCCACCAAAAGACGCACCGGCATTCGCTGCTCGCGCGCCAACCGCTCAATCGCAGGCAAAAGCGAGGCCGCCTCCTTCGTATCCCCGCCCGCCACGGCGAGTTGCCACAGATTCAAATGCGAACTCAAATTGTTGGACGAAACGGAGATGGCCGCGCGATAGGCCACTTCCGCCGCATCATCGCGCGCCCGATTTTCACTCAACACGCCGAAGTCATTCGCGACACTCGAAAAGTGCCGCGCCAACGCATCCGCCAGTCGGCGCATCGCGGGCGCGCCGCCACGCATCCGCTCCAACATCGGCGCAACCTGCGAGCAAAAGTCGCGCGTGAACTTCAATTCCGCATCCACATCAGGAACCGGCCCCCCCCCGAGATAAACCGACCCGTGCGGAAGAAAGCGAACGCCGGACGAAATCCACAAATCCGGCGCATTCTGAATCGCCAGCAACGAGGGAAGATTCGTGTCCGATTTTATCCACTGCGAAACAAACGGAGTGAACCCCGATCGCGCCAGCGCCTGCAAACGCCGCGAATTCGTCAGCGAAGCAACGTAGCGCCGATAGGGCAACATCGCCACGCGACGTTGATTCACCACCCGCAAGCGAACGCGCCCATCCCGCGCCGCCAGCAGCAACGGCGCATCCATCAACCCGTCCGTGAACAACAAATCGCGCCCCGCGCCATGCGCCACCATCACCCGCGCAATCTGCGCCGAAGCCGCGACACCGCGCGCGGATAGAATCCGAAAATTCAGAATCGCCGCCGCCAACAACGCGGCAACCAGCAACGCGCTCGCGCCCCACTGCAACACGGCCTGAACGCGCCCCTCAAAAACCGACCGAAGATATCCCACCAAAAACAGCGCGGCATATCCGAAGCTCGCGGCGCTGAAAACATACGGCGTGACCAATAGCGGATTCAGCCCCGTAAGACGCCACGGCGAAGCCTTGAAATTCAACAACACCGCCGCGCTCACCCCCAAAACCACCAGATAAAGCAACGCTGACCCACCCCGCCGCGTCGCATCGTTCGACTCGCGCGGCATCCACGCGCAACACACCCACGGAAGAAAACTCCCGAACAAAAGCAGCAACCAACCCTTGTTGGGCGCCGAAGCCTTCATCGTCAACCAAGCCTCGCGCGCCATCACCCACAGTGCCCCTGCCCACCCCCGCACTTCACGCCACTGCCCCGAATCCGAGTGCGCATAGCTGATCGCCACCGCCCACGCCAGAATCACCGCAGGGATGGACGCAGGAAGAACATATCGCCAAATCCGCCGCACCCGAATCCGCCTCGCCCGCGCCAACAAAACCATGTAAATAAAAAAAAGCGGCGCCATCCACAACATCGTCGCCGACTCCAACGCGCCCACGGAAATCAACCCGGCGATCCATCCCATCAACCACTTCTTTCCTGTGTCGCGAAACCGGGCCAACATAGACACCGTGGCCAGAAGCCAGAGCACATCGAACGTCGCGGGATACGCGCGATTTGCCGCCCACCAAAACGGAACGCACACCATCAAATAGCCCCCCGCCGCTATGCCCGCCCACCGACTCAACCCCGGCGTCGTTCGCGCAATGAAACCGGGAAAATCCATGCGCTTCACAAGCGAATAAAGAAAGGCCACGGCCGCCGCGCCGCACACCGCGCTGAACAGATTCGGAAGAAACGCCACCGACCACGGGCTCACGGCGCCCAGCGCGCGCGCCACAAACCCCCAAATCAAGTGCGTCAGCGACGGGAAAGGAAGCAGGCGCAGATGTTGGGCGAGAACCTCGGCCGAATCATCCGGAAACGGAAAGCGGCTGCTGGTCGCGGCTAAAAAAACAAAAGCGGCGAGCGCGAGCCGGCGGGCGTCCTCATCAGCCTTTGAAAATAATGAACTTCCGGCAGACATAATTGATCAGAAGCGAACACACCATGTTCAACACATAGCCGGTCGTCGTTGTCGCCCCGCGATGAATCACAAACGCAGAGAGGCCCGTTCCAATTAAGTAGCTCGTCCCGGAAACCAAATAGAACAGGCCGATTTCCTTCGCGCGACTATGCCGCCCCGGCGTGAAGACCCAGAGCACATTCGCAATATAGGCCGTGAAATTGGAAAAAATAAACGTGATCGTCCGATTGAACACATAGTTCCTCAAGCGCAGCGCCTCCGTCACCGGCACAATGCCGATTCCAAGCAGCCGCACCACCTGATCGTCCGACGTCAACGCGGGCAGCACCTTCCACGACAGCGCGTAGAACACGACGATGTCCACCGCGGTCGCCAGGCCGCCGGCCAAACCGTACTTAATGAACTGAACGACCGGATGCGACTCGCGCCGCAAAAACTGTTGGATCAAATTCGACATGCGATCAGCCGGTCGGATCGCTGTTAATCCACTGGACAATAGACTCCGGCAAACCCGCGACCTCCACCAAACGGCAAACGGTCTCGCCATGCTCAGTCGGAACCCGCGCCTCTTCGCCCGCGCGCCGCCCACTGAGCGCCTGCGCCATTCGCGATGTTGTGGAAATCACACCCATGTCCGGGTCGCCATCCCACTCGCCAAGAATGAAATAGCGCTCCCTCCGCCCGCCCTCATATTCCAGCGTCACCGCAGTCGCGACCCCTGCGACATCGGTGGGAAATCCGGCGAAGTCGGTCGGCGCAACGCGCCGAAGCATCTCATCCAACTCGTCGCGCTTCCGCATCAAAACCAGTTGATGTTCCTTGGCCGACTTGAACTCGTGATTCTCCCGCAGATCGCCGTAGCTTCGCGCGATTCCAATATCCTTGGCAACCTGCGGCAACTCAACCTGTATGATCTTCTGCAACTGCATCTGCCGATCGCGATAGCTCCGCTTCGAAGTCAGCAGCGGACGCGCCGAAGCGGCCGCATCCTTCGCGTCCGGACGCGACGCGAGAACTTCCTCAAGCGCGGGATAAAGTTTCACGATGTGCGCCATGACCAGTTGCTTGTCCAACGTCTCCCATCCGGCGGATTCTTTGACCCGGAGAAGCAGATTTCGGCGCTGCTGGTTGTCGAGATTCGCCATGAGGCCCTTCACCCACTCCGCTTTGGAGAAGCGCTCCCGCATTTGATTCTGCGCCTTGAGCTTGTCGCCGGAATACTCCTCCTCCAACTCTTCCACCATCATGAGCACCCAGGGGAAATAACCACCCAGTTGCCATGCATCAATGCAATCCATATTCCGCGCCAGCCAACTCAACAATTCCACGCTCGGATTCCGCTGGCTCAACGCCTGCTGATACACCCGCGCCACCGCCGCCTCTTCTCCCTTTTCCTGAAGATACAACACCGCCTCGTTCAGGGTCCCGATGTCCAGATGCGGCAATTGCGCGATCAACATCTGGTTCAAATGCGCCGGCCGATCGCCCGAAAGAAACCGCAAAAATGCGCGCGACGCGCGCGCCGAAAGCTGCCGGATCGTCGGCAAAAACGACTCGGGTTGAAAATACTGCTCCCGCGACGCGATCAACTGCGCCTCCGGCAGCACCCCCAGCAGCTCCGCCGAAATCAAAGCCCGCGCGCGAATGCCAGGTTGCTTGGACGTGGCGCCGTGCAGCACATACGCCAGACGTTCCGAAAGAGTTCGCCGATCCGTATCGGTCAAGTCGGACGGCTTTCGCTGTTCCGCCAACTCCTCCATGCGCTCGACGATCGTCGTCAAATTCCGCTCGCGCGAAAGCGACGACAATCCGCCCGCTTCCGCCTGCATCGCTTTAGAAGACAAACGCAAGCTCTCGTTGCGCGTCGCGGGAAGCGCGACCGTTCCGTCCCTCTTCAACTCCTTCCGCGCCCCATCCCAAAATCGCTTCCAATCCGACTCCAACACAATTCCCGCCGACAACATCTGCTGAATCTGCGGCGCGGGCGCCGGCCCAAAACTGCGGAGATACATGCGGATCACCTCCGCCGGATTCTTCTCCACCAACGCGCGCAACTCCGCCGGCTTCTTCCTCTTCCAGATCAACAAATGATCCTCGCCGATCAACTGCAACGTCTCCGCCGCATAGACCAGCGAAAGCTGATGCCCCGCCTTCCGCTCGAAATCCACCTCGACCTTCCTGTTGAACAAATCCACCCCCGTCACCACGCCCAAGCCCCACGTCTTGTCGTGAACAAAAGCCTCCTCTTTCAACGACCGGAGAAGGCGCAATCGCCGAATGGACTCGCGCGCGGAAATGATGCGCTCGGACTGCGCCCCCTCGATCAGCGCCTTCGTCTCCCACGTGTTCCCCAAAATATCCAACGCCTCCTGCGGCCACGTCACCGCCACCCCCGTCTTGCCCGTCACCCACGACGCGCGCAACTCGAGAATGCGCAGCGCATCGTCCGTCGCCTTGCGCTCAGCCAACGTATCCTGAAGCAGCTCGGCGCGCGACTCGGCCTCATTCGACAGCCCCGCGCTCCTCAGGGCATCGAGCGCCTGAATCAGCGCCTCCACATCAATGGATTTGCCTTCGATCTGTGCGAGAAACCACTCCTCGCTTCGCGTTTCGTTTACATCAGTGTTCTGCATGCCTGTCCTGTAGAAAATCGCCGCACAGCATAGGCATTCTCACCCCGGACACAAGCTCGGAGCTTGATCCGCCGCTACTCACGGCCCGCCTCCACCCTCTTCGCCCACTCCTCCGCGCGCATCCGCAACACCTCTCCCGCCCGCTCCATCGCCATCTCCTGCGAAACGCCCGGACCCACTAACGTCACAACTTCCGCAATCCCCGCCGCGCGCCCCTCCTCCACGCTCAACAACGACTGACCCGAAAACACCGCCACCCGCGCCCCCGCAACGCGCGTCGCCCGCAACACCCCCGACACCACCTTGCCCCCCAACGAAGTCGAATCCAAACACCCCTCTCCGGTAATCACCACATCCGCGCCCCTCATCGCCTCCCGCAGCCCCACCGCCTCCGAAACCACATCCACCCCCGCCGCCAACTCAGCGCCCATGAACACCACCGCCCCCGCAGCCAAACCACCCGCAGCCCCGCCACCCGCCACCCGACGAATATCGAAACCAAACTCCTCCTCCACGCGGTCCGCCAGATGGGCCAATCCCCGCTCCAGCCCAACCACCATCGCCCCATCCGCGCCCTTCTGCGGCCCGAACACACGCGCCGCCCCCAACTCGCCCAACAGCGGATTCGTCACATCGCAAAGAACACGCACCGCGCATCGCAACCCCATCGCAGGCCGAACGATTTTAACAATCTTCTCCAACGCCCCCGCCCCCAACCCAACCTCCACCCCGCGCCTGTCAAAAAACTTCCATCCGAGCGCCATCGCCGCGCCAACTCCCCCATCCACCGTCGCGCTCCCGCCCACCGCCAACCAAATCTCATCGGCCAGCTCCGCCGCCGCAGCCACCAACTCGCCGGCGCCGAACGTCGTCGCAACCCACGGATTTCGCGCTTCACGCGGAACCCGGAAAAGCCCGCTCGCCTGCGCCATCTCCACCACCGCGATCCGGCGCCCCGGAAAGTTGGCAAACCGCGCCGAAACTTTTTGGCCGGGCAGCGGACCGAAAACCAAACGCGACACCCACTCGCCCGACCACGCCGCCACCAACGCAACGGCAGTCCCCTCCCCGCCATCCGCCATTGGAATTGAAAGCACCGCCGCTTGAGGAAAATGGCGCCGGCATACTTCGGCAACAATGCCACAGGCCTCCGCGGCCGAGAGCGTTCCCTTGAACTTATCCAGCGCGACGACGATCTTCATGGGAGTCGCCGCGCCCATCGGTCAGTTGTCCATTGAACAACAACCGCCCGGAGAACATCCGCACGCGGAGGGCATGCTCCCGCACGGCGGATGGGAAGGCGTGGGTGAAGAAGAGGTGGAGGCGGAAAAAACGGAAAGCTTCCTGGTCAATTTTGTGGAGCCGCACTTCGGGCAGGCCGTGCCCTTCCAATCGGTGGTGCGCACCAGCGCCTCCACGTCAGATTTGCACTGCTTGCAATAGAATTCGTAGATCGGCATTTTCGCGCCCGTCCAAAATTTCCAACGATTGGAAAAATTTCGCGCCGTTTTTCCAATCGTTGGAAACCGGCGCGGGATTTGCGCCACCGCGCAACCCCGCGCCCATTCCCCTTCGATTACTTGCGCTTCACGCCCTCGATGCTGATTTCGATTTTCACCTCATCCGAGGCCACCAAACCGCCATTGTCGAGCACTGCGCTATAATTAATGTGCCAGTCCTTGCGGTTGATTTTCGTCGAACCTTCAAAACCGAACCGCGTCTCGCCCCACGGATCCTGCACCGGACCGCTGAAGCTGACGGGAATCGAAATCTCCTTCGTCACGTCCCTCATCGTCAGATTGCCCGTGAGAATATAATCGTCCCCGTCGCGTTTCACGCCGGTCGCAACGAATTTGATCTCGGGATATTTCTCGGTCTCAAAGAAATCCGCGCCGCGCAAATGCGCGTCGCGCTTCGGCTGACCGGTGGTGATGCTCTCCGCCTTGATCGTGCAGGTCGCCTGCAACGTGGTCGGGTCCGCGGGATCGAGAGAAAACTCCGCCTTGATATCCGCAAACTTGCCCTTCACCGTCGAAACCAGCATGTGCTTCACCGCAAACTCGATACTCGAATGCGCGGGGTCCACATCGAACACTTCCGCCGCAAAAACGGGAGCCGCCAACGCCGCCACCGCAAGGGCCGTTGTCCATACTTTCTTCATTCTTTTGTCCTCCATTATGATTTGTGAGGTGTAAAAGTACCGCAACTTGTGCGGGCGTCAAGCCCCCGAAACCTCAACGAATTTCGGCCACGAGCATCGAAAAATCGTCGCTGACTTCGTGCGGCCCGCGGTGCGCCTCGACAGCCTCGCGCACCGCCGCGATCAACTCGGCCGGCGTTTGCCCGCCAAACTGATCCACGATGCGCAAAAAGCGATCCTCGCCGAACTCCTCCCCCTCCGCGTTCATCGCCTCCGTCAACCCATCGGTATAAAAAATCACCTTGTCGCCCTCCGCCACGGCGATCGTGTTGACCGGATAGGCCTCGCCGCTCTGCAAACCCATCGCCATTCCGCTGCGCCCGCGGCAAACCTCATGCGCCTTGCGCGCGAGACTGAACCGCACCGGCCAGGGATGCCCGGCGTTCGCAAACTCCACGCGATTTTCGGTCAGATTCACCACCGCATAAACCAGCGTGATGAATTCATTTTCAGGCATTTCTTTAACCAGCAATTCGTTGAGCATGCGGACCACGGCCCCGGGATTCGTCAAATCCGCATACAGCGTGCTCGTCGCCGTCGCGCTCTGCTCGCGAACGGACGAAATCGCCATTTTCAGAAGACCCGAGATCAGCGCCGCGCTCACGCCATGCCCCGCCACATCGGCCATGAAAAGCCCGACGTGATCCTCATCAATATCGAACGCGTCAAACAGGTCGCCGCCAAGAATCGCGCAGGTGAGATAATACTTATCGAATAAAATGCGATCCTCGCGGGGAAACGCTTTCGGCAGAAAGCCCTCCTGGACTGACTGCGCAAGCTTCAACTCCCGCTCGTAGCGCTCGTTATCGCGCGCCATCGTCTCGTTCGCCTCGCGAAGAAGTTCGTTCCGACTCTCCAACTCCGCATTCAGCCGCCGAATGCTCTCCAACGCCTCCTGCTGTTGATAATAAAGGTGCATGATCAGCGTGACCAACAACCCGATCACCAGCCACACCACGAACATGACAATCCGCAGCGCGATCATCTTGGCGCGAACGGTCTGTGCCAGCACATCCACACCCGCCATGGCCACCGTCTTGCCATCCGGCCCCACAATCGGCGCATAGCCGGAAATCAAATCGGGATACGGCGGATCTGGCGTGATTTCCAAATCCGCGCTCGGCCCAGACCACCCCGCCTGCATCTGCGGAAGATTCGACGCATCATACGATTTTCCCGGCAATTCGCTGGCCTCGTCAGGATCAATCTTCCCATTTTGATTCCGGTCGCGCGCGGGACTATCCACCACAAACTCCAACGCGGAGGGCGGCGAAAGCGGCGTCTGCGATCGCCGCATGATGTACACAAACTGAACGTCCGGGTTCGGATCGCGAATGCGCGCGAGCAAGGCCGAAAGTCGCTTGAACGCCTCCCCGTTCACATCCTCCGGTCCACGCACCTGTTCCACTTGAGCCGGATCAATCGCGCTGGCAATCGCAATGGCCACGCCCATGGCGTGATTGCGAATTTCGTTCAGCACCACGCGGCGGCTGGTCAGACAGAGCAGGATGAACGGCAACGAAATAGCGACCCAAACAAACGCCAGCCGCGCCCAATGTCGGCCATTCCATCTCGCCTTGGTTGCTGTCACCTGCTCAGCCATCGCCTTCTCTTTGCCGATAACCTAGCACGTTCTCGCCCAATACCACGCTAAATTATCCTCGCATCAACCGACGGAGCATGAGCAAAGGATGCGCAAAATACAAGAGCGGCACCGGCCACCGACTCCCCGAATAAAATCGTCGCAATATCGCCGGACGCGGAAAAAAAAGCGGCCCGACCGTCAACAACCGCGCCGGACGGAACACCATATTCGCATCCGCCTCCATCCACTTCATCACCCAATGCGGAACCCTCACATCCACCGACCCCACCACCGAATGCGTGGGAAATCCAAGCCGCCCCAACGCGCGCGCGGCGCAATCGTCCGGCATCAAACGATTCAAAATTTCCAACGATTGGAAAATCTCATCCGAAATGTTCCAACGATTGGAATTCTCCCGCGCCATCTCCCAGTCGAGTTCCTCCTCGCGCTGTTCGAGGAACCGCTGAATATCCATAAACCAGATCAGGCGGTTGCCCGTCACCGGACGGCAGAACCAGCGCGGCGGCGCGCCCTTCCTCACCCCCAGCCCGTTGAACAAGCCGTGCTTTGCAATGTGCAGCAGCAGATAGAGCAACTCATCTTCCGGGGCGAGTGTGGCGACCTCTAAATCATCCACACGCACCAAACGCCGGCGCGACTGAATCGCCTTTTCATCCAACCGATAAAGGTTTGCGCGATCCACCAAACCCCAATGCAACTCCACCGGCACGCGATTCTTTTCCGGCGGATCGAAAACGATGTGAAAATGCCCGCGCTTCACCGCCGCCTGCTGCAACGGCGTGCCCCGCGCTCGATACCCCGCCCGCGCCAGCGCCGCCATCGCCTCGTCGCGCCGCTCCACCGGCACAAACACATCCACATCCACATAAGGACGCCGCGCCCCATCGCCATAAAGCGCCAGCGCCAATGGCGGCCCTTTCAGCGTCAGATAAGGAATCGCCAGAGCATCGAAAGCCGCGACCACCTCGCGCAGCGTCAGCAGCGCATTCATGTGAATGAACGCCGCGCGGTGCCGCATCGCCCTGAATTCGTCGCGCGCCGACGCCGCCAGCGCCTCCAATCCATGCGTCACCACAAGCCCCTGCATGCCCTCCCACTCCACGGGAACCTCGCGGCCGGCCAAAAAGCGAAAAATCCAAACCAGTTGATCGAAGGCCACGGCGTCCTCGCTGCGCGGCTCGCGGCGATAGATCGAAAGCAAAGGCAACGCCAGCGCGCGCAACGGCATCGCGGCGATGGAACCCATGTGCGCCAGCAAGCTGATTGGGCGCGTCTCTCTTTTGCTCCACACCCGCCCCGCGCCGCGCTGCAAAAATCCAAAAACGAGATCCTCGATTCGCGAAAGGCGGGTCAAAATGCGAACGCGGATTGAATCGCGCGGCACGTCGAGGCGCACGGTCCATGATTTCGACTCCGCGAGAACCGCGCGGCCCAGGCAATCCTTCCCATCCGTCCACGATCCCACGCGCGTGTTGTCGCCCTTTTCGCGAAATTGATCGCCGCGCCGCGCGATGATCCGGTGCAGGATCATCACGCCATCGCGCTGAAACGCCACCACATCCCCCACCTGCGGTCCCTCTGTTCCTTCATAAAGGCGAAGGGTCACCCGCATTCCCTCGCGAATCAGAGGAAACATGCTCTTGCCGCTGGAAAACACCACGCGGTCGCTCATCGCCACAACCCCTCCACCAATTCGATCGAAGCTTCAAGACGTCCGGGCGAGAGTTTGAAGAATCGAACCTGCTGCACCAGGCGCGACAAATCCGCCACGAGGCCCGACGCCTTTCCGCCGAACTCGGATTCCACAAACTTCACCCGCAAGTGGCCCGGGATTTTCTTGATCAATTCCATCACGCCCGCCGTGGCGGGAATCGGCAACAACTTTGGCGGCATGTCGCGAACGATTTCACCCAAATCGTCATAGCGGAAAAACGCCAGCATTGAGCCATGCCGCCGCGCGGTCGCGCGCAGCTCTTCTATGCGGCTGGCAAAATTGGGCAGCCGAATATCCACCGCAACAAGATCATCCGATCTTCGCGCGCCTTCCAGCCTCGCGCCAAATTCGCTCTCGATCGCGCGCGCCAAGTCGGCCGGCCATTCGGTAAACCAAGCCCGCATCACGCCATCGCTTTTGCTTGATGTCCGGACCCTTTCATCCAAATCCGTCGTCAAAAAAACCACCGCATACAAATTGCAACACGTCGGAGGCCGCCCGCCCGCCAACGCCTCCACGCCCAGCAGCTTTTTCTCATCGCTGCCGAATCGAACATCAATTCCCTCATCCTCCCCGACCAGCGCCCGCCCCGGTCCCGGCCGGATGCCCACCCGCAACGGATACGGATCCACCCGCCCGTCGCTCCGCCTGATCGGCGCCAGTTCGTCCGACAGCAGATCGCACCCGCGCGCCGCGAGGTGCGCGCTCAACGTGGTTTTGCCCATGCCCGATGCGCCGGCAATAATGATGGCCCGCCCCGAGCGCGCCACGCAGCCGGCGTGGACCAAATAGTGCGTCTTGATTCGTTCGAGGATGATGCTCGCCAAAACCGCGGAAGGCCATCGAATGACTTCGGGGTGGCGGACGCGAAAAAAATCCGGCGGGGCAATCAGCAGCATCGCGCCATCCGGTTCGATATGAAATTCAATCGTGAGTTCCGGCGGCGCGGACGGCGTCGCCACGCGAAACGGTTCATAGAGCGTGCAGAAGCGCTCGATGATGCCCGCGTCGTTTCCGGTCAAGCGGACAAGGTGGCCGAGAATGGAGAAAAAAGAACTTTCGCTCGAAGCCGCTGAAATTCGGCTCCGCTCAGCCGGCGAAAGTGCTATGGACTCCAGTTCTTCCATTCACGCAGAGAGCCGGAGCCCATTATCGCGACCTAAATCGGGCTCCCACCTTGGGTTAACGCGAACGACGATTCTTCAACCAATTCGTCGCTGTCGTAACTACGGATTTCTGGTTCGGCAATGTTCATAACGCACCTCCAGTTCATGCGGAGGGTATGGCACTTCTTATCCTTCGACAATCAAATTTGCGTTTTTGAATTGCAGAATCGCGCGCCCGACCAAACCCGCGACGTCGTATTCCTGAGAGGCCTTGAAATGCGCCCGAACCCGCCGCTCAATCTCGGCCACATCCGTCGTTTCGTCGAGCGCGTTCCAGATGAACGCCGACGTGGCGTTGAGCACATGGACTTTGTCCGCCGCCTCATCCATCACCATGACCTCGTCGCCCATCACCTGCTGCTTCAAGTTCGCGCGTCTTTTCATGAAACAAATTTACTGAACAAAACCGGGAAACGACACGTCAAAAGTTTTGTGTTTCATCCGCCGCCTTCCTATCTTTGACCCATGAAACTTCGACACCTCCTCGTCCCCCTGCTGGCCCTTTCGCTCCGCGCAGTCGCGGAGCCCGCCGATGATGATGACGCGCCGGCCGCATTCACCCCTGCGGAGCCATCCTGTTTCGGCGACAAAGTCCGCGTTTCTGCGCTCATTTCGAGCGGCGATAAAGTGAAGGTCGGCATTGTCGAAACGGCGACCAAGGCGAGTTATCTCGTCAGCCCCGGCGAACAAGCCGGGCCGGTGGAGGTGATTTCGGTGGATTACGACCGCGAAATCGTGACGCTCAAAATGGGCGAGCAAATCTGCACCCTCAACCTGGCCGGCGACCCGAACGCACCCCAGTATGCCCCGCAGGCCGCCAAGCCGGCGGAGAACGTTTATCGCGGCGAAGCGATTGAATCGTTCCTTCGCGAAAATCCGAATGCGGTAGAGCAAGGCATGGTCAAGTTTCCGCTCCCGGTCATGCCCGATGCGGTGGGCCAAGGCGAAGGCATCGAGCAATTTCTCCGCGACAATCCCGAAGCCGCTGCGACGGCCGACAAGACCGCCGAGGGCAAGGGCGAAAGCATCGAGTCCTTCCTCAAGGCCCATCCGGAGATCAAGGTGGATGAAGAAATCAAACCCGGCAGCTTCGGCTCCGGCATTGATGCAGAACTGAAGCGACTCGGAATCAATCCACAAACATTGGAACCCGTCCCCGGCTCCGAACTCATCGCCCCATAGTCGTACACATGCGGCGGCCGAAAACCCGCGCCACCGCCCCCCCGGCGAAAGCATGGTGGGGCGACCTCTCCGAGGGAGCCGGTAAATCACGACGGTTAGAAACAGCTCGCTTGGAAAGCTCGCCCTACCCAAGTTGTTAATCGTAGGCGGGCAAGCAACCTCTTTGGAGCCCCGACGCCCCCGTCGGGCTCATAATTCGAAAACCCGCGCCACCGCGCCACCCAGTGAAGGCATGGTGGGGCGACCTCTTTGGTAGGGCGACCTCTCCGAGGGAGCCGGTAAATCACGACGGTTAGAAGCAGCTCGCTTGGAAAGCTCGCCCTACCCAAGTTGTTAATCGTGGGCGGGCAAGCAACCTCTTTGGAGCCCCGACGCCCTCGTCGGGCAAGCATCCCCGTCGCTTTTACTTGAACCCGAATGCGCGATTGATGCGAAGCTGGTTGTCCGTCGGCAACGCGTCGCTCCAGCCCCACTGATGCTCTTCGGGTGCCCCGGTCTCGGTGGAGCGGATGTACCACATTCCCGTCGCCGGATAATACACCGCCAGGTCCGACTTGCCCCCGCCGTCGAAGTCGCCCGCCACCGGAACCGCCTCGCTCCATCCCCACTGCCGCTGACGCAGCAGTCCGGTCGAACTCTTCAGGATGTACCAGTTGCCCGCCGCGGGGTGATAAAC
>JABLTH010045826.1_pt1 | contig 118936 bp, 105 predicted proteins | sample 7875711 | NCBI WGS metagenome assembly JABLTH01 (sample SAMN14941262, study PRJNA633318) | bioreactor metagenome | isolation source: bioreactor | place: China | collected 2019-03-05
CGTCACCTGGTGTTTTTTCGCCTTTGATCAATGGCTGTACATCGCCAAAGCCTTCCTGTAAATTACCCAGGTTGATCTCGATCAGGTCATCGGCAATTTGTTTGGGAGGTTGTGTAAGGTCCCAGGTCCAGATAAATGCAATAAGCAGCAGCACACCCACAATAATTACTGTGTAGGTAAATGCTTTCCGGTTTTTTTCAGCTTCAAATGATGCAGACATGGCGGTTGTATAATGCATGGTAAAGATAAGTTGTTATGAGTAACGATGCAAAACCATACCAAAATGAACAGGCGCTGTTAAAATTTTAACAAAATGGAAGGAGATGGCAAGGAGGGAGAGGAAGATAGAATATAGGAGATGGGCTGCTAGGTTGAAGGCTGTTCATTTTTTTAGAACATGCTTCATTGTACAGTGAAAGCATTTTATAGCAGATGTACTTAGTGAATAAACGATTCTGGTTGCATTTGTACCGTATTTTTTGCATCACGTGAAAAACAAGTGGATAAACTCATTCACAATTATTATTGGCTTCATATGCGCTTTCTATTTTGCAGCACACTAAAACAAAAACTATGAAAGTATTCACCACATCTTCACTCATTATGCTGGCTGCTGTATTTTTTTCATGCAAAAAAACACCAGCTGCCGAAACGATAACTGCAGTTGAAAATCCTGCTGCAGTTACCGCGCCGGTGCTTGCTGCCGCAGCTGTTACTGCCAGTGAAAATTTTGAAACCGGTACAAAGACGAGCTATGCAGCTGCCGATGTAACACTCACCACCGGGGTATGGAACCTGAATGATGCCTTGCTGGGCAACTCCGCCACCGACCGCAAAAATGGTACACAATCGGCCAGGGTGCGCAACAGCGGCAAACTCACCATGAAGTTTGATGTTACATCCGGCGCATCTACTGTAACTGTATTACACGCCAAATTTGGTACAGATGCCAACAGCACCTGGCAGTTATGGTACAGCACCAATGGCGGCAGTACTTACACACAAACCGGTTCAACGGTTACCACCAGCTCCACCACGTTAACCACTGCAACATTTACAGTGAATGTTACAGGCACGGTGCGTTTCGAGATCCGTAAAACAGACGGCACCACAAACCGCATCAACTTTGATGATTTTGTAATTAATGATAATGCCGGCACAGGTGGCGGAGGTGGAACCGACAAGAAATTTTTGTTTGATGCCACCAAGGCGGAAACAGCCGGTAATGCAGACTGGGTGATTGATGAGGACAACAGCACACCACAACGCATTCCCACACCACTGCAATCAACCATTACAGCTTCCACTGCTGAAACTTACTGGACTGGGGCCATTTCATCATGGGGTATTGCACTGGCAAAACAGGGGCATACGGTTGAAACATTGCCCTCCACCGGAAGCATTACTTATGGGAACACTTCCAACCCGCAGGATTTGTCCAACTACAATGTATTTGTGATTGATGAACCCAATATCCGTTTTACGGCAGCCGAAAAAACAGCCATCCTCAATTTTGTAAACAATGGCGGCGGTTTGTTCATGGTGTCTGACCATACGGTTTCAGACAGGAATAATGACGGGTGGGACTCTCCCGATATCTGGAACGACCTGATGAATAACAACGGCACAGTTACCAATCCCTTTGGTTTTACTGTTGACCTTACCAATATTACAGAGCTTACTTCAAATGTGCTCACGGGGAACAGCACTAATCCCATTTTGCACGGTTCACAGGGTAATGTAACACAACTCGACTTTCATAATGGCGCCACGCTTACATTGAATCCTGCAGCAAACGCCAATGTGAAGGGGCTGATCTGGAAAACCAGCTCCGCCCAGGGCAATGCAAACCTGATGTGTGCATCCTCCGCATATGGCACAGGAAGGGTGTTTATGGTAACCGACAGTTCTCCTATTGATGATGGTACCGGTGCCGCTGGTAATACACTGTTCAATGGCTGGTTCACTTACAGCCACGTGCCTTTGTTTATGAATGCTTCGTTGTGGCTGGCAAAACTGCAATAAAAAGACAATTATATGCTATGTAAAAACCCCGCGGCAGAGCGGGGTTTTCAATTAACTAAGCATGAATGTTCAAAATGCTTGTTTCCTAACTAAAAAAAGAATGTTTATATACAGCTATAAGATCTGTTTAGTTCAACCACCACCTTCTTGTCATGGCAGCTGCGGTTCTTTGTCTTTTTTGCACATTCCACATGTCTACCACACTGAATGAAGGGTTGTTTTCTGTTTCCTTTACATCAACAGCTAAGGTTTCTTTTGTTTCTTTCAATAGTTCTTTCAGGTCTTCGTTGTTCAAGGCATTACCTGCAGCCATTACATTAGTCTTCATACTATCTAAGTTTAAATTTTCAAAAAGTTTCTATCTGAGTCAGGCGGTAAATGCTATATCGTCTGGCCGGATTTTTTATTCGCAAATCAATGGTTGTAATAACCAGGAGTAATAAAGCGCAGTGTTACTGAATTGCGCCGCAAAGATACGCCGCTTTCATTTTTTTAAAAAGCGTTTTGCAATCATTGTTGGTGCTGTTTTATTATGGCAAGAGGTGGCTTTTATGGCCTAGATTTTTGAAAACCAGTGTTTTATGGTTGCCCTTTTTGTTACAGCCACAGGCTTTGTGGTATACGTTGCTTAACAAAATTTTATACCTTCAATGGTATATTGCAATACAAATAAAAAAATGAAAACAATCGGGCTGATAGGTGGATTAACATGGCTCTCCACTGCAGAATGTTATAAAACCATCAATATACTGGTGAATGAAAAACTGGGTGGTGTGCACTCTGCAAAGATCGTATTGCACTCTGTTGATTTTGGTCCAATAAAAACGCTGACTGAAAACGACCAGTGGGATGGTATTGCAGCTATTATAGCGCCTGCAGCAAAAGGACTGGAACTGGCGGGTGCAGATTGTATTTTGATTGGAGCCAACACCATGCATAAAAGTGCAGGTGAGATACAGGCTGCAGTAAATATCCCGGTGATACATATTGCAGATGCGGTAGCCGCTGCCATCCATAAAAAGGGATTGCAAAAAGTGGCATTGCTGGGTACCAAATACACCATGCAGCTGGATTTTTATAAAAACCGCTTACAAGCAAAAGGTATTGAAGTGATGATCCCGGGCACTGCCGATATTACATTCATTAACCGATCTATTTATGAGGAGTTCAGTAAAAATATTTTTTCAGCTTCCACAAAACAAACCTACCTGCGCATTATGCATGAAATGATGGAGCAGGGAGCCGAGGGTTTTGTGCTGGGGTGTACAGAAATTCCCATTCTTATAAAACAGGAAGATATTCCGGCGCCTTTATTCGACACTTCTTTTATCCATGCGGCAGCAGCAGTTGATTTTGCGCTGGGCTGATGTTATAGTTCTTCCAGTGCCTCTTTGATCAGCTGTACGCATTCCTGCACCTGTGTTTCTGTAATTACCAGCGGCGGTGCAAAACGTATCTTATCACCATGTGTGGGTTTTGCTAAAAGCCCTTTTTCTTTCAGTATAAGGCAAAGGTTCCAGGCTGCTTCCTTATTGGGGTGTTTTATCACAATCGCATTGAGCAATCCCTTGCCTCTTACTGTTTCAATAAATGGAGAGCCGATATTGCGTAATCCTTCACGCAGCAGTTTACCCAGTACTTCAGATCTTTCTGTAAGCTTTTCTTCTTTTAAAACCTCCAGTGCCGCAATGGCCACTTTGCATGCCAGCGGGTTGCCGCCATAGGTGCTGCCATGTTCGCCGGGTTTAATGGTGAGCATGATGGCATCATCGCATAGTACGGCGCTCACGGGCAATACACCTCCGCTTAAAGCCTTGCCAAGAATGAGAATATCAGGTTTTACATTTTCATGATCACAGGCCAGCATTTTGCCGGTACGTGCCAGCCCGGTTTGTATTTCATCGGCTACCATCAGCACATTGTATTCGGTGCAGAGGGTGCGTATTTTTTTATAGTAACCTTCATCGGGCACCACCACACCGGCCTCACCCTGTATGGGCTCAAATAAAAATGCCACCACGTTTTTGTCCTGCATGGCTTTTTCCAGGGCAGCAGTATCGTTGTATGGAATGGCCGTATAGCCCGGCATGTACGGACCGAATTCTTTTGTGGCATCAGGGTCGCTGCTAAAGGAGATCACACCCGTGGTACGGCCATGAAAATTGCCTTCGCATACAATGATCTTCGCCGCATTTTCTGCAACGCCTTTTACCTGGTACCCCCATTTACGGCTGAGCTTGAGCGCCGTTTCCACTGCTTCCACACCGGTGTTCATGGGCAGTACTTTATCATACCCAAAATATTGGGTGATGTATTGTTCATACTCGCCCAGCAGGTTGCTGTGAAATGCCCGGGAAGTAAGGGTGAGCTGCTGCGCCTGCGCCACCAGTGCCGCAATGATCTTTGGATGGCAATGACCCTGGTTAACTGCCGAATAACCGCTGAGAAAATCGTAATAGCGTTTGCCATCCACATCGTATAAAAAAGCACCTTCGCCGCGTTGCAGCACAACCGGCAGCGGGTGGTAATTGTGAGCACCGAACTTTTCTTCCAGTTCCAGGTAATGTTGTGTTGCGGCAGATAATGCAATAGCAGTATGCATAAAAGAAAAATTAAAAATTAAAAGATGAGAATGAAAACCGGCGGGGCAGATGTTGCCCATGGAATTGTTACCAGATACTTCGGTGATTCAGCAGGTCGAGATTGCTGCCGAGGAAAGATGTAGTTTGTATCGTAGCCGAAAGTGTAATAGTGCTGAGATTTGCTGCAAGATACATTTTTTTTGCAAAGGAGGAAACAGGCGGTTTATACCAGTTTTACAAACCAGCCTTTCTCTTCAAACGCATGCAGTGAGGGTGTTGTATCAAAAATTCCAAATACCGTGCTGCCGCTGCCGCTCATCGCGGCATAATGTGCGCCCAGTTGATACAACCTGTCTTTAATGAATTGTATTTCGGGATGAGCTGCAAAAACGGGGGTTTCAAAATCATTTTGCAGTATTTCTTTCCAGGAAGATATGGGCTGCTGCAAAACAGTTTTGAGATCATGGTGACCGGCTGTTGCAGTCGTTCTTTTTAATTGCTGAAATGCCCACCCGGTATTAACATGAATGCCGGGATTGACAACAGCGATGGTATATTTTGAAAGATCAATTGCAACCGGTTCCATTATTTCGCCACGGCCGCTGGCAAAGCAGGGTTTGTTAATGATGAAAAACGGGCAGTCGCTGCCCAGATGCAATGCATAACTGATCAGCTGCTGTTGCGAAAGACCCAGTTTGAATTTTGTATTGAGGAGTAGCAATGCAAAAGCGCCATCAGCCGAGCCACCACCCAAACCGGCGCCCATAGGTATGGCTTTATGCAAATGCATTTTGATGCCTGTTATTTGAGGGAAATCTTTTTGTAAAAGCTGGTATGCTTTCACGCAGATATTGTCTGCATTGCTGCCCTGTACGGTTAAGCCGGATTGTGTAAATTGAATGGGATCAGCTGATGGCGCTGTAATGATTTCAAGCGCATCTTTTATTTGCAGCGGGTAAAATACGGTTTCTAAATTATGAAAGCCATCTTCCCTTTTACCAAGGATATGTAAACCGAGGTTTATTTTACAATTGGGAAAGCAAAGCATGGGAATTGATAATTGGGGAATTGATAATGGATAATGTTTTACAGCAGCGGGCTTCTTGATTTTTCAGAAAGGGTATTACCAGCGAAACAAATAAATTATCAATTATCCATTAATAAATTATCCATTAATCCTATTTTCCTTTTCTCGTCTTGATCTCATCCCTGATGGCGATGGCTTTTATGTAGTCTTCATGTTCCAGCACTTCAGAAAGCAATGTATTAAGTTCTTCAAGGCTCATCGATTTCAGGTCTTCGCTTCCGGCAGCCGGTTCGGGATTGCTCACGGTTTGCACTTTTTTCTTTTTGCCATCGTCTTCCATTAAAATGCCAGCCTGTTCCAGGATAGATTCGTAAGTAAAAACCGGGCATCCAAAACGTACGGCCAGTGCCAGCGCATCTGAGGTGCGGGAATCGATCTCTACTGTATCATTGGCCGAACTGCAAACCAGTTTACTGTAAAAAATGCCTTCCTGCAGGTCGTTAATGATCACTTCATGCAGTTCTACATTAAAGGCAAGCATAAAGTTTTTCATCAGGTCGTGCGTGAGGGGGCGGCTGGGGCTCATGCGTTCCAGTGCCACTGCTATGGCCTGTGCTTCAAAGCCTCCAATAACAATGGGCAGGCGGCGTAATCCGTTCACTTCCCCTAATACCACGGCATAAGAATGTGTTTGAGTAATGCTGTGGCTGAGGGCTACTATTTCCAGTTCTATCTTCTTCATAAATGATACACGAAACTACGTATTTTAAGGGATAAATTACTGTTTTCTTCTAATGGCTGCGGGCGGGCTGCTGGTCTTTTTGCCTGCTGGTTTAACTGGTTTTTTTGCTGTCTTTTTCAATGGTTTTGATATGACTGCGGTATCAACTGCAACAGCGGCAGTGTCCATTACCGGCATCTCCGTTTGTGTATATTTACTTTCCACATAGCCGGCCGGTATGCTAAATATATTGTTATCAAAATGCATGGGTTTAATATCAATTGCTTCCGCAGTGATTACGGTTTTATAGCGGAGCGTATCTGCAGATTCCTCAAACCCGGATTGCATCACGATCTCGGCACCCAGCACAATTTTATTGTTTTGAACTGATGCAAACACAGGGTTAGGGCCAAACTGTGCAGGAACAGTATAGTGTAAAGAGTCGGCCACATAAAATACACTGTTGCTCATCATCATAAAACTGCCCAGCAGCTGCCCCAGGCTGTTGCTTTCCTGCAACACTCCCGTGGTGTGGTAGCCGGCAATGGTTTTGGCAGGTGAAAAAGCGGCAGGCTGTTTTAAAATAAGCGCTTTCTTTTTATAGGTGTTGCTTTCAGGACTTATGTTGTATTGTGCGGCAGAATCAAACAGTACCAGCAGTTCATTGCTGTCGTAAGTTTCCTTTTCCTTAAAGCGTATTTTAATGGCATTGGTGCCAAATAAAACTTTCAGTTCCGCATCTGGTTTATCTTCTGCAGTTGCATGAAGTTTATAGGTGATCTCTCCTTCAAAATTTTTTTGTGCGTTAAGTGTTGTGAAGCTGAGGATGCAGCAAAGGGCCGGGATGATTTTTTTCATATTTTAAAATTGTTCAGCTGCAAAAATAAAGCCTTCCGGTGAAGGAAGGCTTTTCAAGCATCGTTTAGTTTTAGCTTATGCTCCCTTGAGCTTTTTCACGGCATCGATTATTTTGGGCATTACTTCAAACGCATCGCCAACAATACCGTAGTCGGCTGCTTTAAAGAATGGCGCTTCGGGGTCTTTATTGATCACAACAATTACCTTGCTCCTGTTAACACCGGCCAGGTGCTGTATGGCACCGCTGATGGCAATGGCAAAATATAAATTGGGTGCAATGGCCAAACCGGTTTGGCCCACGTGTTCGTGGTGCGGACGCCAGTGCACATCGGCCACGGCACGGCTGCATGCGGTGGCGGCGCCTAATAATTTTGCCAGGTCAGTTACCAGTCCCCAGTTCTCGGGGCCTTTTAAACCACGGCCGCCACTGATCACCAGTTCGGCTTCACTCAATGGTACTTCACCCACAATTTTATTAACGGCGGTAACACTCACTTTTGCGGCAGGCACAGTTACACTTAATTCTGCCACATCAGCTGCACCAGCAGTTTCTGTAATACTGTATGCATTGGGATTGAGTGCAATTATTTTTACAGCACTGTTCACCGCGATATTTGCAAAGGCCTTACCACTGAAAACATTTTTCTTTACCACAAAACCATTGCTGGTATCGGGCAATGCCACAGCGCCGCTTACCAAACCTGCTTTCAGTTTTGCACTGAGGCGTGGTGCAACGGCCTTACCGCTGAGGTTATTGGAAAACACCACCACGGTTGCACCTGCAGTATTCACTGCCTGCGCCAGCACATTGGCATATACCTGCGCATCCAGGTGATTCAGGCCGTCATTTTTTACAGTGTGAATTTTCTTTAAACCATATTTTCCGAGTGTGGCAAGGTCATCACTCACATTGCCCAGCACAATACCTTCTGCAACGGTGCCCAGTTGTTCGGCCACTTTGGCGCCATAACAGGCCGCTTCGAAAGAAGATTTTTTGATGTGGCCTTCTGCCTGGTCTAAAAATACAAGAACCATATAATGGATAATTTAGTAATGGATAATTGATAATTCATTTAATTTTTTGCCTGCTTGTTTTTACACTTGCAGTCAGTAATTTTAAAAGCTCTTCACAATCCCTGTTGATTGATTCATACATTCTTTTTGTTATGAACTCCGTTGCGTACAAAAGGTCAAGCCAGTATTTAGATTCATTCGCCTCTTTTAATCCTATGCTCAGTTTATGTATAAAATCTTTTAAACTTTCTGCATGTTCTGCTTCTCTTGTGATAGCCCCGATGGATGTGCCGCTACGGATCAGTTGTTGGGATAAAATATATTCCCCGTGCTGTTTCTTTAAAAATTTATAAAGATTTACAATCCTTATCGCAAACAAAAAACTTTTGTCTTTTAAAATGTTCTCTTTCATAAATTGATATTTAGGGTTACGGATGATTCTCGGAATTTAAGAAATTATCCATTATCCCATTATCAATTTTACATTAAAACACCTTCGCTTCTTCGTGCAGCAACCGCACCAGTTCTTCGGGTGTATCGGGGCTCACCAGTTTCACACCCGCTTTTGCAGGTGGCAGATCAAACGATACAATGGAAGTGAGTGCATCCACTGCTGCAGGTTCCACCACTTTCAATGGTTTGCTCCTGGCGCCCATAATGCCCTTCATATTGGGAATACGCTGTTCGGCCATTCCTTTCTGGCAGCTTACCACGGCGGGTAAACTCACTTTACAGGTTTCTTCGCCACCTTCAATTTCACGGTCAATCACTGCCACAGTTCCTTCCAGTGTGAATTTTGTTGCCAGCGAAACAAAGGGCATATCCAGCAGTTCGGCCACCATGCCTCCAATGGATGAACCATTGTAGTCAATAGTTTCCTTACCGGTAAATACCAGGTCGTAACCGCCCTGTTTGGCCACTTCGGCAATTTGGGAGGCGATATAAAAACTATCGTGGCTGTCGGCATTCACACGTATGGCTTCATCACCGCCCAGCGCCAGCGCCTTGCGGATGATGGGCTCGGTATCGGCACCACCCACCGTGATCAGATGAATAACAGTGGAAGCATCGGCCTCTTTCAGCTCAATGGCCCTTACCAGTGCATACCATTCATCGTATGGGTTGATGATCCATTGCACACCATCGGCGGCAAATTTCGTATTGTTATCAGTGAAGGCTATTTTTGCCGTTGTGTCCGGCGTTTTAGAAACGCAAACAAGTATCTTCATATCGCTTACTCTTTTTCCTTTTCAGCAATGAACGAAAAGGGGTGAAGTTAATTGGTTGTTTATGCAACTATTTGACAAAGATAAGGGAGAACTTGAAAGAAAAAAATTTAAAACAAAAATTTAAAGTGGAGCGGATAGAAAAATTAAAGGGGTTTTTAAAGGATAGTCCGGCTGACAGTTTTTTACAGCATGCACTGGCGTTGGAATACATCAAAATCAGCAATGATGCAGCGGCCCGGGAGCTGTTTGAAAATATCCTCGAACGTGAACCCGGCTATGTGGGCAGTTACTATCACCTGGCAAAACTGCTGGAGCGTGCCAATGATACAAATGGCGCCATAGCGGTATATGAACGGGGCATGGAAGAAGCTAAAAAAGCGGGCGACAAACACGCCTATAACGAACTGCAGATGGCGAAGGAAGAGATAGAGGAGTAGTTGGTGGATGGTTGATAGTTGATGGTTGATGGGTTGCAATGTTTATAGTTAAGCATGTTTTTTCAATAGTTGGTTTAACACAGCAGGAATATATAATGAGTTTAGCAGCGCAATTTAAAGTGTATATACAGGCACAGCATCTTTTTCATCCAAAAGATACATTGCTGCTGGCCGTAAGCGGCGGGGTGGATTCGGTAGTGTTATGTGAACTGTGTAAAAAGACCGGTTTTGATTTTGCCATGGCGCATTGCAATTTTCAGCTGCGTGGGGCAGACAGTGAAAGAGATGAAAAATTTGTGCAGCAACTGGCCGCAAAATATGCCGTACCGTTTTACGTAAAAAAATTTGATACAGCCGCCATTTCCAAAGCTGAAAAAACATCCATTGAAGAAACAGCCCGCCACCTGCGCTATGCATGGTTTGAGGAACTGCGTGCAGCAAATAATTACAGTTTTATAGCAACAGCACATCATGCCAATGATAATATTGAAACCCTGCTGATGAATTTTTTCCGTGGCACGGGTATTAAGGGGCTGCACGGTATTCTGCCCAGGCAAAATAAAATTGTACGGCCGCTGCTGTTTGCAAAAAAGGAAGCGTTGCTTGCTTTTGCAGTTGAAAATAGCCTTGCATTTGAGCAAGACCACACCAATGCACAAAACGATTTTACCCGCAATTATTTCCGCAATGATCTGATTCCTTCCATTAAAAAAGTATTTCCTGCGGCAGAAGAAAACTTACTCAACAATATTGCAAGGCTGGGAGAGGCGGAGCAATTATATGAACAGGCGCTGGCTGTTCACAAAGCAAAACTGCTGGAGCCTAAGGGAAACGAAGTGCATATACCTGTGCTGAAGCTGCAGCAGGCAAAACCTTTGCATACAATTTTGTTCGAGATCATAAGGCAATACGGTTTTACTGCAAATCAAACTGCCGATGCTGCCGCCCTGCTGCAAAGTGATAGCGGTAAATATGTGCAGTCGCCCACGCACCGCATTATCCGCAACCGCAAATGGCTCATCATCTCATCCAATAAATCAGCTGATGCCGCAAATATTTTAATTGAAGAGAACAACGATACAATAATATACGAAGGAGGGGTGCTGCAGTTAAAGCATCTTGCAGAACTGTCAACTGTCAACCATCAGCTTTCAACTGCGCAACTGGATGCCGCCTCCATACAATTCCCGCTGCTGCTGCGCAAATGGAAACAGGGCGATTATTTTTACCCGTTGGGTATGCAGAAGAAAAAAAAGCTGTCACGCTTTTTTATTGATCAAAAAATTTCCATTGCCGATAAAGAAAAAATATGGGTGATCGAAAGCAATAAAAAAATTCTCTGGGTCATCGGCATGCGGATTGACGACCGTTTTAAAATAACACCTTCCACAAAAAATATACTGCAGCTGAATTTAGTTACCCAGTAAGCTGGGGTTTTTCAGTTCTTCCAGTATGGCACTGAAGAGCTCGGGTTGCAAAGCCCCCACAAGCGCCAGTGTAAATGCAAGTCCGAACAAAGCGCCCCACAAGTGCGCATCGTGGTTCACATTGTCAGCACTTTTTTTACTCATGTACACACAGTATACAATGTACAGCACCGCGTACACAGCAGCCGAAATGCCCAGGGCGCCATACAAATATATTTTCCCCCAGGGATTGAAAACGATGGTGGCAAAAACTACTGCTGATACTGCACCGGATGCGCCAAGCGAACGGTATCCGTAATCATCCTTATGTTTAATGTAACTGGGAATGTCAGAGACGATGAGCCCCAAAAAATACAACACGATATAAGATATATTGCCGCCTAAACCATAGTATTGAAAATAATGTTCCAGCGCACGGCTAAAGAAAAACAAGGTAAACATGTTAAAGAACAGGTGCGCAATATCGGCATGCAAAAAACCGGAGGTGATAAAACGCAGGTACTGGTTCTCTCTTTTAACACGGTAAGGCCACATAATGGTTTTGTCAACCATATCCCCGTTTGAAAAACCAATCAGCGAAAATATTACGTTGGCAACAATGAGGGCAAGTGTGATGGGACTCTCTGCAAAATTCATATCCGTATTTTAAAATTCAAATCTACGGTATTAAATCAACTGTGGTGGTACTTTTCGTTTTTATTGATGGTGCAGGCACGGTACACCTGTTCGGCCAGTACCAGGCGCACCAGCTGATGCGGAAAAACCAGTGCAGACAAACTCCATTTGTAATTCGCTCTTTTCATCACATCCTCACTCACGCCATAAGCGCCGCCAATTAAAAATACCATTCTTTTAATGCTGTTATTGGCCTGTTGCTGTATGAGTGCAGCCAGCTGTTCGCTGCTGATATTTTTACCACGTTCATCCAGCAACACCAAAAAATCATCTTTCTGTAGCAGGTTCAGGATAATTTCACCTTCTTTTTTTTTCAGGTCAGTGTCGCTGAGTGTTGCCGCATTTTTTAGTGGTGCAATAATTTGCCAGCCGGCAGTATAATAATGGCAGATACGTTTGGTGAACATTTCCACGCCTTCCTTAACATAACTTTCGTGTGCCTTGCCTACCGACCAAAACTGGAATTTCATGCAGTGGTTACAATTTCTTGGTGGAGGATTCCCTTACCAGCAATTCGGTTTGCAGCGCCCTTGTTTCAAATTCGGTAACGGGCCGTTTGCTTTCGATCATGCTTATTAACAATTCTGTGGCTACCTGTCCTATTTCAAATGCGGGCTGCCGCACTACTGAAAGCGGCGGGCTGAAAATATCACCCAGGTTGGTATTGGTAAAACCGATCACCGCCACATCATCAGGAATTTTTTTATTGAGTTTTTGCAGGGAATGAATGGCAGTGGTGGTAAGCCGGTCGCCTGCGGTGAACAGTGCGTCCATTTTGGGTTTCAGTTTAAAAAGCCTTTTCAGTGCTTCTTCCACTTCATCCGCATTCATACCGCCATCGTTGCAAAACTGCACCAGCTTTTCGTCGTACTCAATATTGTTTTTACGCAGGGCTTCTTTATAACCTTCCAGTCTTTCAACAGAAATGGAAAGATATGGTGCGCTGGTAATATGACCGATGCGTTTAAACCCATTTTTAATCAAATGTTCCGTGGCATCATAAGCGCCCTTGAAATTATCGGCAATCACTTTATGCGTATTGATCTCGTTGGTGATGCGGTCGAAGAAAACGATGGGTAATCCTTTTTCGTATAATTCCTTTAAATGCGAATAATCTTTTGTGCCGCTGGAAAGTGATACCAGCAGGCCATCCACCGAACGGGAGGCCAGGTGATCCACGATCACTGTTTCACGTTCATACGATTCGTGGCTTTGCGAAATGATCACATGATAGCCGCGGTTGTATGCAATGGATTCAATGCCGTTAATGGCCTGCGAAAAGAAGTTATTGGCTATTTCACACACAATAATGCCGATGGAATGATTGCGGCGTTCTTTCAAACTGAGTGCGATGGGATTGGGGCGGTAGTTTATTTTTTCAGCGTATTCCAGTACCAGTTTTTTTGTTTCGGCGCTTATTTCATAGCTGCCCCGCAATGCACGTGATACGGTGGAAGTGGATAAGCCCAGTGCTTTTCCAATGTCTTTTATCGTTACCGGTTCAAATTTCATAAGCAGTAATTACCGGCTGCAAGAAACCGTTTTTTTTCAAGTTACAATTTTTTTGCTGCATAAAATAATCTGGCATCGTTATCGGGAACGATTGCGTAAAAATAGTATGTTTTTGAGAATATGAGTGGTTTAAAAATGTTCTAAAATTGAGCAATGATTGATGCTGCATCAACGCCATCATCCTCTCCGGCGGCGATGCAAAAAATTAGTCTTAATAAAACACTGCTATATGAATAAACTTTCAATTCTGATCGCATGCCTGTTTTTTATTCCGCTTTCTATCCTTGCACAAAACATCACCGTTAAGGGAAAGGTTACAGATGACAACAACCTTCCGTTAAGCGGCGTAACTGTGCTGGCAAAGGGAACAAAAAAAGGCACGCAAACCGACAAAGATGGTAATTTCTCCATCAGCATTCCCGGCTCCGGTAATGTAACGCTAACTTTCTCATCTGTAGGTTATGCTTCCAAAACAATTACCCCAGCTGCAAAAGATGTGGTAACGGTAACCTTAAGTAAAGAAGCCATCACACAGGAAGATGTGGTGGTGGTGGGTTATGCCTCTGTAAGGCGTAAAGACCTTACAGCTTCGGTATCATCCGTAGGTATTAAAGATCTTAAAGACAACCCCGCCAACTCTGCTGCAGAAGCGCTGGCAGGTAAACTGGCCGGTGTGCAGGTTTCTGTTTCGGAAGGTGCGCCCGGTGCCGATGTTGACCTCTATGTACGCGGCCGTAACTCCATCACACAAAGCGGTGCGCCATTGTACGTGGTGGATGGTATCCAGGTGGAAAATGCACTATCCGTACTTTCCCCGCAGGATATTGAAAACATCACTGTATTGAAAGATGCCGCCTCCACCGCCATTTATGGTGCAAGGGGCGCCAATGGTGTGTTCCTCATCACCACCAAGGGCGGTAAAAACACACAGGGTAAAACCACGGTTACCTACAATGGTTTTTATGGTGCGAACAATATCACCCGCAAGCTGGACATGATGGATCCCTACAACTTTGTGCTGCTGGCTTACGAAAGGGCCAAATACACAGAGAACCCAACAGATACAGCCGTGGCTGCACAGTATATCAAACGCATGAGCAACTTTGATACCATTGCGCCCACTTATTCCAGTTATGTAAATCCGGTTGACTGGCAGGATGTGATCATGGGCCGCAGTGCGGTGCAGTCTACACACAACATTTCAGTAAGCGGCGGTACTGCTGCCACGCAGTATAACCTGAGTGTTACCAGCAATAAACAGGAAGGTTTGCTGCTGAATTCAAACTACGACCGTAAACTGGCGAGCTTTAAATTCGATCATAAGCTCAACGATAAACTCAAGGTTGGTTTTAATGTTCGTTACAATATTCAGAAAGTGGATGGTGCCGGTACCTCTGATGTGGGTGGCGCAGGCAGCAACCGATTAAGGCAGTTTACCCGTTACAGGCCATTGTTACTGCCCGGCCAGGAAATTGATACCTACGATGCCGACCTGGATGCACGCAACCCGGGTAATGGTTTAAATGAACTGAACCCGCTGAAAGTACTGGACAATGAATACAGGAAAAGGACCATTACCGCCTATAACTTCAGCGGTTATTTCAATTATAATATATTGAAAAACCTCAGCTGGCGCAGCACTTTTGGTTATGATGTGAACAAAACCGAATCAAAAGCATATGATGATACGCTGACTGCCAACTCAAGAACTTATAATAAATTACCGGTGCTTACCTGGAGTAATAACGACAGGTACACTATCAACAACTCCAACGTACTTACTTATTCCAACCAGTCACTCTTCCATTCCAAACACGGGCTGGATGTGCTGGTAGGTCATGAGATATATGAAACCGTGAACAAGATCAATTCGCTGGAAGTACGTTATTTTCCCGTTGGTGTTAAACCCGATGCGGCATTTGCAAACATCGGGCTGGCTTCTGCACCCGCAGGTTTTTCCCAACCCAAGCCTGCTTCTTCAGAAGTAACCACCAGGCAGGTATCTTTCTTCACCAGTTTGAAATATAACTTCAACAGGAAATACCTGTTAACTTTCAACTTCAGGGCAGATGGTTCTTCATTGTTTGGTCCCAACTACTCCAGCAGCATTCCTTTAACCGATTCCACCAACAGGAAATGGGGTTACTTCCCGTCTGTATCAGCCGCATGGAGAATTTCCCAGGAAGATTTCATGAAGGATATCAGCTTCATCAGCGATGCCAAATTAAGGCTGAGTGTGGGCCAGGCCGGTAACAGCAGGATCAACGCCTATGGTTATACCACGGGATATATCACACCATCTAACGGTGGTTATGGTTTAAGTGATGTATTGGCTTATACACTGGTTACCCCGTCAAGGCTCGGTAATCCCGGCATTACATGGGAAACACTGGAATCTAAAAACCTTGGCTTCGACCTTGCTTTCCTGAATAACAGGATCAGTTTAACAGCCGACCTGTATTCCAATACAACAAAAGACCTGCTGATTGAAAATAAATTCCCGGCCACTTCAGGTTATACCACACAGTACCAGAACGTGGGGTCTGTACGAAACCGCGGCGTGGAACTGCAACTGGGTGCCACTGTACTGAAGAAAAAAGATTTCCGCTGGGATGCCAACTTCAATATTTCATTTAACAGGAACAAGATCCTGAGCCTGGGCAGCAATACACAGTTTACCGCCAACTCCGGCTGGTTCAGCACTGCCAACTCTGACGATTACCTGTTAAAAGTGGGAGAGAGCGTGGGTACCATGTATGGTTTGGTGGTGGATGGTTTTTATACCGTGAATGATTTTGATGCATTGCCTTATTCAAATGCAACTTATCCAACACTTACCACGCAGTATAAATTAAAGTCAGGCCTTGCAGATCCTATTTCTGTACTGGCTGATTTGGTTGCGCCCGGACAGATCAAGTACAAGGATATTAATGGCGATGGTAAAATAACACTGGATGGCGACAGGGCCGTGATAGGAAATGCATTGCCTAAATTCACCGGTGGTTTCAACCAGACATTCACTTACAAAAATTTCGACCTGAATATTTTCACCAACTTCTCTTACGGCAATGACGTGTATAATGCCAACAACCTGGAGTATTCCAACACCTATGGTGTGGATGCAAACGTGCTGGCAAAAATGAACGGCCGCTGGAAAGTAATAGATGGTAAAGGTAACCTGGTGCAAAAACAGATCAACTCCACCACCACCGTTGGTATAGCACCCGATCAGCTGGCGGCACTGAATGCAAATGCCTCTATCTGGCAGCCCATCAGAACCACCACCGGTTTCTATCCCATGTCCTATGCAGTGGAAGATGGTTCTTTCTTAAGGATCAATAATGTTACACTCGGTTACAGCCTGCCAAAATCACTGATCAAAAGAGCAAAGATATCTTCACTGAGGGTGTATGCCACCGTATATAACCTGGCTACAATCACAGGTTACTCCGGTTACGATCCTGATGTGAATGCAAAACGTGCCAACCCGTTAACACCGGGTGTTGACTACTCTGCATATCCACGCGGACGTACCATTCTTGCAGGCGTAAACTTATCATTCTAACATCAAAACTATTAAACATGAAAAATACAATAAAGAAGTTGAACGGGTTGATTGCAGTAATGATGACGACCACCATACTGATCTCCGTTTCATGTAAAAAATATTTATCGCCTGATCCCATATCCACTTTTGACCCGAGTTTTGTTTTTGGTAATATTCCCAATGCAAAAGCGGCTTTGAACGGCGCCTATTTTTCAATGGCGGGCGATTTTGGTTATGGCATCCGCGTAAGCTACTACTATGCACACGATGATGATATCATTATGGGCGGTGGTTCGGCGCTCGACCAGTTAAGGCACCAGGAAGCTCACTATACACTGGTGGCCGGTAATACAGATATCGTAAGTACTTTCAACCAGTTTTACGCAGGTATTGAAAGGGCCAACAACTGTATCTACTATATTCCTAAAATGCCGCAATACAGCGAAAGCGGCAACAGTGCCGATAATATTGAACTGAGAAGGATGCTGGGTGAAGCACTTACCATCAGGGCTCAGTATTATTTTGAACTGATGCGTTTGTGGGGTGATGTGCCTGCACAATGGGTGCCTTCTGCCTTTGCCGGCGACCTGTTCCCCAAAAGAACCAGCAGGGATTCTATCTACTCACATATCCTCAATGATCTTTCGATTGCAAAAGGCCTGATGCCATGGCGCACTGCCGTTACGCAGGACGAACGTTTTACAAAAGGTTCTGCAATGGCGCTAAGGGCCAAAGTGGCTTTGTTTGCTGGAGGTTATTACACTGACCTGAGCGGACAAATTGTACGCCGTACCAACTACCTCGACTATTATAAAATAGCAAAAGATGAATGCTGGGAAATTATGCAGAACAGGGCACAGCATAACCTTGCTGCCACTTTTAAAGGACTGTTTAAAGACGTGATTGATGCACACAAAGCCGTTGACCCCGCAGGTGAACTCATTATGCAGGTGGCCATGGCAAACGGTACCAACTCCGACAGTAAGATCGGTTTGCAGAACGGTACTAAAATAAATGGTGTGGGTGGTTCTCTCGGTAATATGCTGCCAACCTATTTCTACCAGTTCGATTCAACCGACCTGAGAAGGGATGTGACATTTGTTCCCTTTGAAGTGGTGCGTGATGTGTTTGGCCGCGGGCATGCCAGCAACAGTATTTACGATGGTAAATTCAGGAGAGACTGGGTATCCAGCCCTGCATTTTATTTCAGCAATGGTGTTACTTCCGGTACCAACCCTGTTACCTTAACACCTGCATCCAACGCGTCTTTACAGAACATGCAGATCAACTGGCCGCTGATCCGTTTTGCAGATGTGCTGCTGATGTTTGCTGAAGCAGAAAATGAAATCAACGGTCCAACCACCGATGCCTACAACGCATTTGCCGAAGTAAGCAAAAGAGGTCATAACGGTAATGCCGCACTGGTGCCTGCCAACCCCGGAACAAAAAGCGATTTCTTTAAGCTGCTTGTAAAAGAAAGAATGCTGGAATTTGGTGGAGAAGGCATCCGCAAATGGGACCTGATCCGCTGGAATTTACTGGGTAAGGCATTAACAGAAACCAAGGCTAACCTGGCTGCAATGGCTGCAGGCACGGCAATGGTGGCTTATACCTACCAGGCACCGCCTCCTGCATATACGCTTACAAATACCCTCCCCAAACAAATGTGGTTCTATCAGAATGCGCTTGCAGAGAACGGGCAGATATGGGCCAACTCATTCTATCAGCCAACACCTGCTGCCGCTCCATTGGATCCAACAAATGGTAATGCAGTATTGCAAAGTTCCACCAACCGTGTGAACTGGTTTGCCAATACCAATATCACCACCACGTATGTGAATTATCTTGGTTATGGTTTTGTAGATGGTAAGAGCCAGCTGTATCCAATACCACAGTCGGCCATTGACGCCAACGTCAACCTGAAACCGCAGAATTTTGGTTATTAATTTTCTCTCAATAATCGTTTAGTTTTAAGGCTGCCCCCGTGGCAGCCTTTTTTAAAACAGCAATTATCAAATGAAATACTTCAGGTTCGCCGCACCGGTATTACTGCTTGCAGCCTTTGCACTGCCGCCAAAGAAAAAGATCAAAGTATACCTTATTGGCGATTCCACCATGTGTGAATACCCGGTGAGCAGGGCACCACTTACCGGCTGGGGCATGCCCTTTAAATATTTTTTTGATTCAACAGTAACCGTTGATAACAGGGCAAGGGGCGGAAGAAGTACAAGAACATTTATCAGCGAAAACCGCTGGCAGCCCATTGCCGACAGTTTGCAGGAAGGCGATTACGTGCTGATGCAGTTTGGGCATAATGATGAGGCCAAAGAACCGCAGTATAAAGACCGCTACACCCCGGTGCCCGATTATAAAACCAATTTGATTAAATTCATTGCCGAAACAAGGGCCAAAAATGCAAACCCGGTTTTAATTACACCAGTCACAAGAATGCGTTTTGATAAAGAAGGCAATGTAGAAGAAACGCATAAAGAATATACTGCCGCGGTATGGGAAGTGGGTAATGCATATAAAGTGCCGGTGATTGACCTGGATGCAAAAAGCCGGGAATTGCTGCAGCAGTTTGGTGCAGCCAGTGCAAAATATCTTTTCATGCAGCTCGATTCGCTGGAACATCCCAATTATCCAAAGGGACAAAAAGACAATACGCACTTTACCGAATTTGGCGCCAGGCGTATGGCAGAGATTGTACTTGCTGAAATAAGAAATTTAAAACTCGGACTTGCTGAAAGAATTGTGATGCCCGCAGAAAAAAAATAATGCTATGCGTAAAATAAAACCGTTTGTTTTTTTTGTGCTGCTGTTATGCAGTGCTTCATTGCATGCACAGCAGTTCATCCAGCTGTGGCCTGATGGTAAAAAGCCCAACAGCAATGGAAAAAAAATAACCGACAGTATTTTTAATGAACGCATCTGGCAGGTGGCCACACCGGGTATTTATGTGTTGCCTGTTGCAAAGGCCGAAAATACCGGAACCGCGGTGCTCATTTGCCCGGGCGGTGGTTACGAACGTGTGTCGTATGTATACAACGGTTTTAATTTTGCAAAATGGTACAATGCGCTTGGCATAAATGTTTTTGTGCTGGTGTACCGGTTGCCCGGCCAGCCCGACCTTATAGCAAAAGAACTAGGGCCCCTGCAGGATGCACAACGTGCCATGCGGCTGATACGTGCAAGGGCAAATGAATGGAATATTAAAACAGATAAGGTTGGTGTGATGGGCATTTCTGCAGGCGGCCATGTGGCCAGCACATTGGGCACGCATGCAAATGATGAATCGGCCATTAAAGATTCGCTGGATAATTACAGTTACCGGCCCGATTTTATGGTGTTGTTATCTCCCGTGATCACCATGGGAAAAATGGCGCATCCCGGCAGTAAAAAATTGTTTTTAGGAGCCGATACCACCAAGACGATGATAGAAAAATATTCGTCAGAAATGAATGTGTCGGCTTTTACGCCACCGGCTTTTATGGTGCATGCACTTAACGACAGTACGGTAAAAGTGCAGAACAGTTTATTATTCTACAATGCGCTTGTTGATAAAAAAATAAATGCCAGCATCCATGTCTTCCCGCAGGGCGGCCATGGTATACGGTTAGATGAGAACCCGGGCTCCACCGAACTGTGGACCGGTTTGCTGGAACTTTGGCTGAAAGAAACCGGCTTTTTAAAACCAATACCTTTTAAATAAAAATATCTTTATTAATATTTATGAAACAAAAATTTTTCGCCATTGCAGTTTTATTTTTTACGCTGCAATACGCATTTGCGCAAACATCCAACCCGCAGCAGTACAAATATGTGTTTACCGTGGCAAAAGACGGCAGCGGCGACTATATGTTTATCCAGGATGCCATTGACGCCATGCGGGTATACCCGCTTGCTCCCATAACGCTGTTCATTAAAAACGGTGTGTACAATGAAAAGATAGAGCTGCCTGCCAATAATGTGGATGTAACGTTTGTGGGCGAAAGTGCGGACAGTACCATCATTGTGTACAACGATTATTCGGGCAAGGGAAAGCATACCACATTTACCTCGTACACAGCAAAGATTTCGGGCAACCGTTTCAGGGCAGAGAATATAACTTTTGCCAACAGTGCCGGGCCGGTGGGACAGGCACTGGCTTTATACGTGGATGCAGATAAGGCGGTATTTAAAAACTGTAAATTCCTCGGTAACCAGGATACCATTTTTGCCAGTGGCGAAGAAGCGCACCAGTTGTTCGCCAGCTGTTATATAGAAGGCACCACCGATTTTATTTTTGGCCCTGCCACAGCCGTATTTAAAAACTGCACCATCAAAGGCAAAACAAATTCCTTCATAACTGCCGCCAGCACACCCAAGGGAAAGCAATATGGCTTTGTGTTTATAGATTGTAAAATAATTGCCGGCGATGCTGTTGATAAACTCTGCCTGGGACGCCCCTGGCGGGCTTATTCCAATACGGTGTTCATCAACTGCAGCCTGCCAAAAGTAATTGCACCCGAAGGATGGAACAACTGGGGTAACGCCGAAAATGAAAAAACGGCTTTTTATGCCGAGTATAAAAATTATGGCGAAGGTGCAGCGGTGGATAAAAGGGTAAAATGGTCAAAGCAATTGAATAAATTGCAGCTGTCGCATTACAGCCTGGCGCAAATTTTTGGTGAGGTAAAATCACATGAACCGGCAGCGAAAGCCTGGTTCAATGCACCATTGGCAAAGCAATTTGATAAATCATTTTTTGTGAATAAAACATCGCAGGAAATACCATTGTACAAAGATGCTGTTCCCAATTCAAAGCAAACAGCCAATAAAGAAAATTCCACTTTCAGGGATAATGTTACCCGTATTGCCAAAGTAAGTGTGCCCGCCATTACCATGTACAAACCTGTTATAAAACCCAATGGCAAGGCCGTGATCATTTGCCCCGGTGGTGGTTATTCTATCCTGGCATTTGATAAGGAAGGCACAAAAGTGGCGGAAGAAATGACAAGGTGGGGTGTAACCTGTTTTGTACTGAAATACCGTTTGCCTGATGACAGTGCCAACATAGATAAAAGTGTGGCGCCCTTGCAGGATGCGCAACAGGCCATCCGTTTTGTGCGCAGTAATGCAAAGGAATTTGGCATCAATAAAAATCAAATTGGAATTATGGGTTTTTCTGCCGGCGGGCATGTGGCAAGTACTGCTGCAACGCATTTTAATTTTAAAGCTGATCCGGCAAATAATGATACCATTTCTGTTCGCCCGGATTTTGCTGTTTTGATTTACCCGGTAATCAGTATGGATTCTGCCATTACGCATAAAGGCAGCCGCAATAATTTAATTGGCAGCAGGCCCACAAAAGAAGCAACGGAGTTTTTCTCCAACGATTTGCAGGTAACTGCCACAACGCCTCCCTCATTTTTGGTACAGGCAAGCGATGATGGCGGTGTGCCGGTGGAAAACAGTGTGCGCTACTACCAGGCCTGTGTAAAAAACAAAGTGCCGGTTGAAATGCATTTATACCCGCATGGCGGCCATGGCTTTGGTATGGTAAACAAAACCACTGATGACAACTGGCTGGAGCGCCTGAAGAACTGGTTGAACCGGCTGTAAATTTCATGGCAGGGCAGGACAGCGGACTGCAGTAAAAATTTCAATTTGCACCGTTAATGGTTGCATAAATGAACGCGATTGCCGCCTGAATGGTTTAACTTCATGCGTTGTTTTTAAAAACAAAATGTAGCAAACAATGAAACGTTATTGCCTGGCACTCGACTTAAAGGATGATGCGGCGCTGATTGCGGAATACGAAGCATACCATAAAAATATCTGGCCCGAAATTGCAACCAGCATCATCGACAGTGGTATTGAAAAAATGGAAATATACCGCACCGGCAACCGGTTGTTCATGATCATGGAAGTAAATGAAAATTTTTCATTTACAGCTAAGGCACAGGCGGATGCCATCAACGTAAAAGTGCAGGAATGGGAAACCCTCATGTGGAAATACCAGCAGGCGCTGCCGCTGGCAAAACCTGGGGAGAAGTGGATGCTGATGGAGAAGATTTTTGAATTGGGACGGTGATCGTTGAAGTGGTTGATATAGTTGACAGGTTTATAAAGGTAACGGCATTCCATTTTTCGCCCTTGTTGCTCGCTTTCGCCGTTGTTGGTCGCCTTTCGCCGTTGTTGGTCGCCTGACCAACAACCACGCCGGATAAAAGTTGAACAGAAAAATAAAGCTGAAGAGTGCGACCTGCTTTCGCAGTAGCTTCAGCGGAGGCAAGCGCCAATGAGGCAGAATAAAGAGAAAATGTCAGGAACAAATGAAAAATAAATCTTAAGAAAGGAAGCATGTTTAGTTTACAGAATAAAAAAGCAGTCATCACCGGTGCCGCAAGTGGCATTGGTAAAGCCATTGCACTGCTGTTTGCAAAACAGGGAGCTGCCGTGCACCTGCTGGATATGAATGAAGAAGGTTTGGCCACCGCCGTAAATGAAATTGTAAATGCGGGCGGCACAGCGGTTGCACATGCATTGCGGGTGGATGTGCAGGCGGAAGTAAAAAATGTGTTTGAAAAGATTAACGGGCTGGATATACTGGTGAACTGCGCCGGGATCTCCAATATTGGCAAAGCCGATACCACCAGCGAAGCGGATTTTGAAAAAGTGTTCAGTGTAAATGTAAAGGGCACTTACAACTGTTTGCATATAGCCATTCCGTACATGAAGGAAAAAAATCAGGGCGTGATATTGAACATGGCTTCCATTGCAAGCAGCGTGGGCATACCTGACCGTTTTGCCTACAGCATGAGCAAGGGTGCGGTGCTGGGCATGACCTTATCTGTGGCAAAAGATTATTTGAACGACGGCATCCGCTGCAACTGTATTTCCCCGGCACGGGTGCATACCCCGTTTGTAGATAATTTTTTAGCAAAGACCTATCCCGGCAAGGAAAAGGAGATGTACGACAAGCTGAGCAAAACACAGCCCATTGGCCGTATGGCAACGCCGGGTGAAGTGGGGCACCTGGTACTGTATTTATGCAGCGATGAAGCAGGCTTTATTACGGGATGCGATTACCCGATTGATGGTGGATTTATAAAACTGAATAATTAATACGAAGCAATATTAAAGCAATACAACAATGAAATTAATTCGTTTTGGAAATGAAGGACAGGAAAAACCCGGTGTGCACATTGATGGTGTGAACTATGATGTGAGCGGTTTTATTCATGATTACAATGAAGCATTTTTTGCCAACGGCGGTTTGCCGCACCTGGCATGGATGCTGGAGCAGCATAAAGGCATGCTGCCAAAAGTGGCAGAAGGTACAAGGCTGGGATCGCCGGTGGCGCGACCATCAAAGATCATTTGCATCGGGCTGAATTATGCTGATCATGCAAAGGAAACCAATGCCACACCTCCCGCAGAGCCGGTGATATTTATGAAGGCTACAACAGCTTTATGCGGGCCATTTGATGATACAGTGATTCCAAAAAATTCGGTAAAGACCGACTGGGAAGTGGAACTGGCTGTAGTGATTGGAACAAAAGCGAGTTACGTGGAAGAAGCAGACGCCATGAATTATGTGGCGGGATACTGTTTGCACAATGATATCAGCGAACGGGAATACCAGTTGGAGCGTGGCGGCACCTGGGATAAAGGAAAGGGCTGCGATACATTTGCACCCATTGGTCCATGGCTGGTTACTAAAGATGAAGTGGCAGATGTGCATAACCTGAATCTTTGGTTAAAACTCAATGGTAAACAAATGCAAAATGGTACTACGGCCAACCTGATCTTCAATATCCCATTTTTAATAAGTTATGTTAGCAGGTTTATGACCTTGTTGCCAGGAGATATTATTTCAACCGGAACACCGGCGGGTGTGGGACTTGGTTTCAATCCGCCCATTTATTTAAAACCCGGCGATGTAATGGAACTGGGTATCGATGGCTTAGGAACCAGCAAACAAACATGCGCAGCATTCAACCCCTAAACATCTAAACATCTAAACATCTAAACATCTAAAACTCTAAACGTATAAACCCAACCCCCAAAAAAACATCTCAACCATAACCATCCAACCTCAATTATGAACCTCAACTTAAAAGATAAAATCATACTCGTAAGCGGCGGTGCCAAAGGCATTGGCGAAGGTATTGTAAAAGTACTGGCAGCAGAAGGCGCCATACCGGTGATCATTGGCCGCAATGAAGCGGATAATTTAAAAACCGTGGCAGCAGTGGAAGCAGCAGGCGGAAAAGCCGGGCAGGTGGCAGCAGAGCTCACAGAACCTGCGGCATGTGAAAATGCAGTAAAAAAAGCCGTTGAACTATATGGCCGTATTGATGGTTTGGTGAACAATGCGGGTGTGAATGACGGCGTGGGTTTGGAAAGCGGCGATTATGAAAAATTCATGGCATCGCTGCATAAAAATTTAGTGCACTATTATTTACTGGCGCACTATGCATTGCCCGAATTAAAAAAATCAAAAGGCAGTATTGTAAACATCACTTCCAAAACAGCCGATACCGGGCAGGGCAACACATCGGCATATGCTGCCAGCAATGGAGGCCGTAATGCACTTACCAGGGAATGGGCCGTGGAATTATTGAAATATGGCATTCGTGTAAATGCCGTGGTGGTGGCCGAATGTTTTACACCCTTGTATGCAAGATGGATCGAAACATTGCCCAACCCGCAGGAGAAATTAAAGGAGATCGAATCTAAAATTCCATTGGGTAACCGCATGACCACATCAGAGGAAATTGCCAACGCAGTGGCTTTTCTTTTATCAAAAAGATCAAGTCATACAACCGGTCAGTTAATTTACGTTGATGGCGGCTATGTGCATTTAGACAGGGCTCTTGCCAACGCTTAAACACCAATTTTACGAATTACGCCTATTATTGGCAATCGTAATTCTTGTAATTAGTGTACTTCGATTAATTCGTGTCGCCCTCATTCGTGTAATTCGGTAAATTCGTGTCATACAATATGCAAAAAATCAAAACAGCACTGTGTTCCTTCGGTATGAGCGGCTGGGTATTTCATGCGCCCTTCTTACATGCTCATCCCGGTTTTGAATTGTATGCTGTGTGGGAAAGAACAAAGAACCTGGCACAGGAAAAATATCCTTCGGTTAAAACATTCCGCGATTTTGATATCATGCTGGCCGATGCTGCAATTGATCTGGTTGTAGTAAACACGCCCAGCATCACACATTTTGACTATGCAAAAAAAGCATTGCTGGCCGGCAAACATGTGATTGTTGAAAAACCTTTTACCGCCACATCAGCGGAAGCAGAAGAATTGCTGCAACTGGCCGCACAGCAAAATAAACAGCTGTCTGTTTTTCACAACCGCCGTAACGACAGTGATTTTTTAACGGTTAAAAAAATAATACAAAGCGGGTTGATTGGCGATATTAAGGAAGCCGAAATTCACTACGACCGTTTTACTCCCGAACTCAGTTATAAAGCACACAAGGAAGCTGCCACACCTGCAGTGGGTATTGTGTACGACCTGGGCGCTCATTTGATTGATGCGGCCTTGCAGTTATTCGGTTTGCCCGATGCAGTGTTTGCCGACATGATGATGATGCGGGAAAATTCACAGGTGGATGATTATTTTGAAATACTGCTGTATTATCCTTCGTGCCGGGTGCGTTTAAAAGCCACCATGTTTGCGAAAGAGCCGCAGGGTTTCATCATACACGGCAGCAGGGGCAGTTTCGTTAAAAGCCGTGCTGATATACAGGAAACACAATTGCAGCAGCATAAAGATCCCAATGATGCAGATTATGGCATAGAGCCGGAAGCGGAGTGGGGACTGCTGCACTATGAAAAAGACGGAGCCTTTATCAAAGAAAAAATAAAAAGCGAACCGGGCAATTACCGCTGCTATTATGATGGGATCTACGATGCCATCGTTAACCGGCAGCCCCTGCCCGTAACTGCTGCCGAAGCAAAAAATGTGATCAGGGTTATTGAAGCCGCATACGATAGTTTTCGTGATAAAAAGACAGTCGTTTTTGTATAAAACCGGCTGCCGGTTCGAGGCTACATCCAAACTGAATTTCCCTCTGAATTTTGCCTTTTTTTAAGTTGACCGTAACGGGAAATCGTTATCGGGAACGTTTGCATAAATAAAGGTATTTTATTGCTTTTCCACCCCGTAATTATTTGGTAAAATTGAGATGTAAAAACGATTGCCATCAGCATCTCAGCACAACATATTTTAATTTTCAGTCAACATTTATAACCGCTTAATTTATGAGTATTTTAAATCAATTCAGTTTGAAAGGTAAAACTGCCGTTGTTACCGGCTGTGATACCGGTTTGGGTATGGGTATGGCCACCGCACTGGCAGAAGCAGGTGCAGATATCGTGGGTGCTTCCATTGTGGAAGATTATTCCGCTGTGAAAGCAGCTGTTGAAGCAACCGGTGTAAAATTCACTTACCACCGCGTGGATATTTCTGACCGTACCGCACTCTATGCATTCATCAGCAAAGTGCGTGAAGAAAATAAAAAGATCGACATACTTGTAAACAATGCCGGTATCATCATGCGCAAACCTGCTGCAGAACATCCCGATGATTACTGGGATAAAGTAATTTCCATCAACCTCGATGCACAGTTTATCCTGGGCCGTGAGTTTGGTAAAGACATGATTGCACAGGGCAGCGGTAAAATCATTTTCACCTGTTCACTGTTAAGCTTCCAGGGAGGTATCAATGTACCCGGTTATACCGCCAGTAAATCGGCTGTTGCCGGTTTGGTGCGTGCATTTGCAAACGAATGGGGCAGCAAAGGTGTATGCGTAAACGGTATTGCACCCGGCTATATTGCCACCAACAACACACAGGCATTGCGTGAAGATCCTGAGCGCAGTGCTGCTATATTAGGCCGCATACCTGCCGGCCGCTGGGGACAACCCGAAGACTTTAAAGGTCCGGTGGTGTTCCTGGCATCATCTGCATCTGATTATGTGAACGGTGCTATCTTATTTGTAGATGGTGGCTGGATGGCCAGGTAGTTGAAAGGTTGAAAAAGTTGATAAGGTAATAAGTACAAACTAAACAAACTAAATAATGGAAATACGTTTTCACAACAGTCCGGCCGAAGTAAGCAGGATGAACGCACAGGAACTGCGCAGCAATTTCCTGGTGCAAAATATCATGGTGAATGATGAGATCAATTTTGTATACACACATTACGACCGTGTGATCATTGGTGGTACCGTACCAGTGAACAAAACCATTAGTTTAAAAACATACGACTGCTTAAGGGCAGATTATTTCTTGGAAAGAAGGGAGTTGGGTGTAATTAATGTGGGTGGCGATGGCGAAATAAAAGTGGGTGATAAAACCTACAGCCTGCGCAAGCTCGATTGCCTGTACATTGGCAAAGGCAATGCAAAGGTTTCTTTTAAAAGCAAAAGCAAAAAAGAACCCGCTAAATTTTACTTGCTGTCATCTCCCGCACACAAAGAATACCCGGTTAAACTGATGCCAAGGGAAAAAGCAGCACCAACCGATTTAGGTGCTTTGGCAACCGCCAACCAGCGCACGGTGTACAAATACATTCATGCCGATGGTATTAAAAGCTGCCAGCTGGTGATGGGATTGACCATTTTAAAAGAAGGCAATGTGTGGAACACCATGCCCACACATGTGCACGACCGCAGGATGGAAGCCTATTATTATTTTGATGTGCCCGAAAATCAGAAAGTGATTCATTTAATGGGCCAGCCAACGGAAACAAAACACCTGGTGGTAAGCAATGATGAAGCCATCATATCACCACCCTGGAGCATACACAGCGGCTGCGGCACCAGCAACTATGGTTTTATTTGGGGCATGGCAGGTGAAAATTTTATTTACACCGACATGGACCCGGTTAACATAAATGATTTACGGTAAAGATTTTTAAACCCCGCCGGCGGCTAACAGCCCCGGCGGCGGTTTATTTTTTGTTCCGGGCCGCAACCCTTTGTTCTGCTTCATTGGCGCGTGCCTCGGCTGAAGCTACTGCGAAAGCAGGTCGCAAGCTTCATCAAAATCTCAATATTGAACCTTTAAAAAATTGTATAACACCGCTTCCTGTTCTTTGCGCCTTTGTGGGTAAAACAAAAAATATGAAAAAGTACACAGCGATCTTTTTGCTTGCAGTTATCGGCGGCTTTGCATTTATGCAGCCCGATAAGAAACCCACCATTTTTTTAATTGGCGACAGTACCTGTGCCAACAAACCTTTGGAAGATAATCCCGAAAGGGGATGGGGACAGTTGTTTCCAAAATTTTTCACTGGCGAAGTGGAAATACAAAACCACGCGGTGAATGGTCGCAGCACAAAAAGCTTTATCAACGAGCACCGATGGGATACCGTGATGAGCCGGATGAAGGAAGGCGATTTTGTAATGATACAGTTTGGGCATAATGATGAAAAAATTGATAAGCCTGAAGTAGGTGCACCCGCACACACGCTGTACAAAGAAAACCTCATCCGATTTATCAACGACACAAGAAGCAAGGGCGCCACACCCGTTTTAATTACACCGGTAATGCGTCGCAGTTTTGACTCCACCGGAAAGTTTGTGGATTCGCATGGTGATTATCCTGCCGTGGTAAAAGAAGTGGGTGCGCAAATGAATGTGGCGGTGATCGATTTGCACAAGAGCAGCGAAGAACTGATATTAAAAGAAGGCATAGAAAACAGCAAACGCTTTTTCCTGCATATTCCTGCCGGGCATTTTAAAACACAAAAAGGCGTACGGGAAGACAATACACACTTCAGTGAATATGGTGCGTCATCCATGGCCTCGCTGGTTTGCCAGGCCATTAAAGACCAGAACCTGCCCATGGCCAAATACCTGGCGCCTTCTGACTTTAAAGAAAAATATGCTTTTGAGTTGCCGAAAATTTACACGCCGCATTTCAAAAAAGATACTTTCAATATCATGAACTACGGCGCGGTTGCCGATGGGTTAACGCTTAACACAGCTGCCATCAACAACGCCATTGAAGCCTGCGCAAAAGGTGGTGGCGGTACCGTGGTGATACCAAGAGGCAGTTATATCACCGGCCCCATCATCATGAAGAGCAATATCAACCTGCACCTCGATAAAGGAGCGCTGGTAATTTTCAGTTCAGATTTTAACCAGTTCCCGCTGGTGGTGTCTACTTTTGAAGGCGTGGATGCAGTAAGGTGCCAGTCGCCGGTTACTGCCGAAAATTTAGAGAACATTGCTTTTACCGGTGAAGGCATTATGAATGGCAATGGTTTTTACTGGAGGCCGCTGCCTAAAGACAAACAAACCGAAAGCCAGTGGAAAGCGCATTTGAAAAAATACGGCGGCGTGGTTTCGGCAAATGGTAAAATGTGGTATTCATCTGAAAAAGCACTCAAAGGATCTTTGACCAATAATATCGGCAAACTTACAGAAGGAAAGACCGCAAAGGATTTTGAAGACATCAAGGATTACCTGCGCCCGAACATGATCCGCATTTTCCAGTGTAAAAATGTTTTGATAGACGGCGTAACTTTTGAGAACAGCCCGGCATGGACCACCCATGTAAATGCCAGCGAGCATATCACCATCCATAATTTAACAGTGAAGAATCCATGGTTTGGCACCAATAATGATGCATTGGATTTGGAGAGCAGCAAAAACATTATGATGGATGACTGTCATTTTGATACCGGCGATGATGGTATTTGCATCAAGAGCGGCCGTGATGCCGAAGGAAGAAAAAGAGGACTGCCCACAAAAGACCTCATTGTAAAAAACTGCGTGGTATATCATGCGCATGGCGGTTTTGTTATTGGCAGCGAAATGAGCGGGGGTGTAAACAATATGTTTGTGAGCAACTGCACTTTCATTGGTACGGATATCGGCCTTCGTTTTAAAACCACCCGCGGCCGTGGTGGTATGGTGGAGAATATTTACGTGAACAAAATAGATATGAAGGATATTCCGGCAGAAGCTATTTTGTTTGATATGTACTACATGGCAAAGGATCCCGTGGTTTTATCAGGCGAAAAACGGGAGCCCCCAAAAGTGGAAGCAAAACCTGTGGATGAAGGCACACCGCAGTTCCAGAATTTCTATATCCGCAATATCACCTGTGATGAAGCCGCAAAAGGAATTTTTGTAAGGGGCATACCTGAAATGCATATCAAAAATATTTTGATTGAAAATGCCGTGATGAACGTGGATGAAGGCATCGATATACAGGAAGCAAGTAACATTACGCTGAACAATGTTACCATGATGACCAAGAGCACCAACCCGGTTGCCTATATATTGAACAGCGATGCCATTACCATCAATAATTTAAAATATAAGGACAGTGCAGATGTGCTGGCCATTGTGCAGGGCGAACGCAGCAAGAACATCAGCATTTTAAATACCGATGTAACAAAGGCAAAACAAAAGCTGCAGGCAGGCTTTGGTGTAACAGATGCAGAAGTGAAATGGGCAACAGCACCACCGGCACCCGAAACTAAAAAGAAAACGAAGAAGAAGAAATAACAACAGCTGAATAAAGAAATATTGCTGAAGAGTGCGACCTGCTTTCGCCATAGCTTCAGCAGGGGCAAGCGCCTGTGAAGCTGAATATTGAACCAATGCTTGTAACAAAAAATAAAATTACCCGGAAGGGGATTAACGTATGAAAAAACTGATTTTACTTATTGCAACTGTTGTGGCATCAACCACATTTGCGCAAACGCCATCTGCAAAAATGGCGGCCACCGTATTGAATATATGGAAAGACACGGTGCCCATTGGCAGTAACACAAAATGGAGTTATGATATGGGCGTGGTGCTGAAAGGTTTTGAAGGCCTGTGGATGAATAGCGGTAATGCGAAGTACTATAACGCCATACAGCAGAAGATAGATTATTTTGTAAAGGAAGATGGCACCATAAAAGGTTACGAAAAAGAAGAGTACAACCTGGATCATGTAAACAACGGCAAACTGGTGTTGCTGCTGTACCGTGTTACCGGTAAAGAAAAATATAAAAAAGCCGCCGACCTGCTGCGCAGCCAGCTGGCCACGCATCCCCGCACCAAAGAAGGCGGTTTCTGGCATAAAAAAGTTTACACCAATCAGATGTGGCTGGACGGATTGTATATGGCCGAACCATTTTACGCGGAGTATGCCATGCTGTTTCATGAAGACAGTGCTTTTAATGATATCGCCAACCAGTTTATATGGATGGAAAAACATGCACGTGATGCAAAAACAGGTTTGCTATACCATGCATGGGATGAGAGTAAGGAGCAGCAATGGGCCAATAAGCAAACAGGCACTTCGCCCAATTTCTGGGCAAGGGCCATGGGCTGGTATGCCGATGCGCTGGTGGATGTGCTGGATTATTTCCCGGCCAGTCATCCAAAAAGAAAAGCACTGGTTGATATATTAAACCGCCTGGTGAATGCGATAGAAAAACAGCAGGATGCCAAAACCGGTTTGTGGTACGATGTGATGAACTACAGCGGTGCTGGTAAAGAAAAAAATTATTTTGAAGCATCTGCCTCTTCACAATTTGTATATGCTGTGGCTAAGGGTGTGCGCAAAGGTTATTTACCAGCGGCAAAAATTGCCATTGCTAAAAAAGGATACGAAGGCATTTTAAAACAGTTTTTCAAAGAAGAGAACGGCCAGTGGAATTTGAACGGAACAGTAAAAGTGAGCGGCCTTGGCGGCAAACCTTACCGCGACGGCAGTTTTGAATACTATATGAGCGAGCCTGTGATCACCAACGATGCAAAAGGCATTGGCGCCTTTATGCTGGCCAGCAATGAAATGGAAATGCAGCCCACGCAAAGCAATGGCGCAGGTAAAACCGTGTTGCTCGACCGCTGGTTCAACAGCGAAAAGAAAAAGGATGTTACGGGTGTAAACATGTACTGGCACTATGTATGGGAAGAAAGAGGACACCCGGGATTTTACACTTTTGGTCATTTGTTTGAAGCTAACGGAGCCAAACTGGCTTCGCTGGATGTGGCGCCCACAGCTGCTAATTTAAAAGGCGCTTCTGTATATATTATTGTTGATCCCGATCATGTGAGGGATAACCCCAACCCAAATTATGTTACAGAAAAAGATGCCACTGCCATTGCTGACTGGGTGAAAGCAGGTGGTACTTTATTAATGATGGCAAACGACAGTAATAACTGCGACCTGCAGCATTTCAATATTCTTGCCGGCAAGTTTGGTGTGAAGTACACTGATAAAAGCCTGAACATGGTAAAGAACGACCAGTTTGAACAGGGCGTTGTTGTGCCAGGCGCAAACAATCCTGTTTTCAAAACGCCTGCAAAAATGTATTTAAAAGAGATCAGCGCACTGGAAATAAAAGCGCCAGCTGTTGCCAATGCGGTGAAAGATGGTGATGTGATCATTGCCACAGCGCAATATGGCAAAGGTAAAGTGTTGATAGTTGGCGATCCCTGGCTGTATAACGAATACCTCGATAACAGGAAACTACCACTGGAGTATGAAAATTTTAAAGCGGCAGCTGATTTGGTGCAGTGGTTGCTTAAGAAGTAAAGAAAGCAGAAAGTAAATAAAGTAAAATAAGGTAACAGGTAAGTAAAGTGATGAACTGGTTTAAAAAGATAGTAGTTGTAATTGTTGCGGTGCTGGCTGCTGTGAACCTGCATGCGCAAAATGAAATTGTTGTGGCGCAGGATGGCAGTGGTAATTTCAAAAGCATACAGGAAGCCATTAACAGCCTGCCTGCCGGTGATGCAAAAACGCAGCGCATCATCCTCATCAAAAAAGGCGTGTACAATGAAAAGATATTCATCGATAAAAACTTTATTACCCTGCGTGGCGAAAATGCCGGGAACACCATTGTAACCATTGCACTGGCAAGGGATGAATGGCGCTGCAGCAATAAGGATGATTATGGCACAGCCACCATCAATTTGCAGGGAAGCGATATTACGCTGGAGAATTTATCCTTCATCAACAGTTATGGAAAAGACAATACTGCAGATAAGGAAATTGTTTGTCCTAACGAGGCGAATAGTAAAAAAACAATCAGGCCCGGCGGTCATCAAATGGCACTGCGCTCATTTAAAACCACGCATCTCATTGTTAAGAACTGCATCTTCCGTGCTTATGGTGGCGATACGGTGAGTCCCTGGAATACATGGGGTGGTATGTTCTATTTTAAGAACTGTATTATGGAGGGCGGGGTTGATTTTTATTGTCCCCGTGGCTGGTCGCTGGCCGAAAACTGTTTGTTCATTTGTCATAACAACAACGCAGCTATCTGGCACGACGGCAGTGATGTAAAGGAATCGAAAACCGTGTTATTCAATTGCAGTTTCTCCGGCGATGATGGTTTTAAACTGGGCCGTTACCACAGGGATGCACAGTTTTATTTACTCAACTGCAGCTTTCCCAAAAACATGGCGGATGCAGATATTTACTGGGTGCCTTCCAAAGAAAAAAGAGATTCGCTCAAATGGGGCGTAAGGGTATATTATTATAACTGTCACCGTGAAGGTGGTGATTATGCATGGATGAAAGATCATTTGCCGGCAGATTTTGGTATCAATGACTTTAATGTTCCCTGGGTGTACGATTACAAATGGAACCCCAATAATGAAGGAGTAAAATTAAATCCGGTGAATGCAGCAGACCCAACTGCACCTGTTGCAAATATTATTGTAAAAAATGACGCCAAACAGAAGAAAGACTTACCTGGGCCAGCAGGGCTTCCAATAAAGGTGAAAGAAATTGATCCCACTCAGTCAACAGATCCTGTTGCTGATAACATGTTATTATACCAGCGCAGCAACGGCGGCTGGCCCAAGCATTTTAAAGAAAAGGCCGTTGACTATAAGAAAACATTATCCGCAACAGAACTGGAAGAATTAAAAGCCGGTTACGAAAAAGGTATTGATGCCACCATTGATAATAATGCCACTACTAAAGAAATTAAATACTTAGTTACCACATACAAAACTTATAAGGTTAAAGCTTATTTAGATGCTGCTGTAAAAGGTATTGACTATTTGTTCAAAGCGCAGTATGACAATGGCGGCTGGCCGCAGTATTACCCCGACTTCAGCAGTTACCGCAGCCAGGTTACCTATAACGATAATGCCATGATCAATGTGCTGAACCTGTTACAGGATGTGGTTGAGGGCAAAAACGGTTTTGATGTTGTAGATAAAAGCTACCAGTCAAAATGCAGTGCAGCGATTCAAAAAGGCATCAGCTGTATTCTTAAAACACAGTATAAACAAAAAGGCATACTCACGGTATGGTGTGCGCAATACAACGCTAAAACACTGGTACCCGAAATGGCCCGTAAATTTGAACTGGCTTCACTCAGTGGCAGTGAATCGGTGGGTATTGTGCGTTTTTTAATGCGCCAGTCAAATCCTTCAAAAGAAATAATTACCGCGGTAAATGCCGCAGTGGAATGGTTTGAAAAAGTACAGGTCAAAGGATATAATGTGCAGGACGTAAAAGCGCCCAATGAAGCCAGTGGCCGCGACAGGATCGTGGTAAAAGATGATAATAACGTGATGTGGGCAAGATTTTACAACCTTGAAACCAACGAGCCTTTCTTTGCGGGCCGCGACAGCCAGCCAAAGAAAACACTTGCAGAAATTGAGAACGAACGCCGCATTGGTTATTCCTATTATGTAACCGCACCGGCAAAACTTATAAATGATGAATACCCCTCATGGGCTGCCAGATGGGGAATTAAAAAATAATGTAAAACGAGATACTATGATAACATTGTCAAAATTTAATTTGAAGAATATACAGGGCGGTAACGCGGTGCCTGCAGGTGTGTTTGAACTGCCTGAAAAAGTATTACAGTTTGGAACAGGTGTGCTGCTTCGCGGCCTGCCCGACTATTTTATTGATAAGGCCAACCGCCAGGGTATTTTCAACGGCAGGGCCGTAGTGGTAAAATCTACCAGCGGTGGTGATGCCGCTGCATTTGATAAACAGGATGGCTTGTACACGCTTTGTGTTCGCGGACTGGAAAACGGTCAGCCAGTTTCTGAAAACATTGTAAGTTCGGCCATCAGCCGTGTATTATCTGCAAAAGATGAATGGGATGCGGTGCTTAAATGCGCACACAATCCCGAAATGCAGATCATCATTTCCAATACCACCGAAGTAGGGATTGAACTGGTGAAAGAAGATATTCATCATCACCCGCCGGTATCGTTCCCTGCAAAACTGCTGGCCTTTTTATATGAACGTTACAAAGCATTTGACGGCAGTGCGCAATGCGGTATGGTGATTGTGCCAACAGAACTGATCACAGATAACGGAAAAAAACTGGAGTCGATCGTTTTTGAACTGGCACATCTCAACGGACTGGAAGCAAGCTTTATGGAGTGGCTGGAAAAACACAACCGTTTTTGCAATTCACTGGTGGACCGTATCGTACCCGGCAAGCCGGATGCTGCTGCCAAACAAAAACTCGAGACCGAATTAGGTTACCAGGACGACCTGCTCACAATGAGTGAAGTGTACCGCCTCTGGGCCATTGAAGGCGATGAAAAAGTAGCAGCTGTTTTAAGTTTTGCCTCCGTGGATCCGGGTGTGATCATCACACCGGATATTACCGTGTTCAAAGAATTAAAACTGCGTTTGCTCAATGGCACCCACTCGCTCAGCTGCGGTGTGGCATTCTTGGCAGGCATCACTTCGGTAAAAGAAGCGATGGATCACCCCGTGGTATCGGCCTTCATTAAAAATTTAATGACGGAAGAAATTGCAAAAGCCATTCCGTACGAACTGCCGCAGGAAGATGCACAGGCATTTGCCGCAAAAGTGCTGGACCGTTTCCGCAACCCGAGCATTGAACACCACTGGATCAATATCACACTCAACTTCACACAAAAACTCGAAATGCGTGTGGTGCAGGTGTTAAAACGTTATGCTGAACTGTATAAAACCGTGCCCGAACATTTTGCACTGGGCTTTGCGGCTTATATCGTTTTCATGCATCCCGTTAAACAGGATGGTGATGTGTTTTATGGTACGGCCAATGGAAAAGACTATCCTATTAAAGATGTAAAAGCCGCATGGTTTTATGACCAATGGAATAACTTTGCACCGCAGCAGCTGGTGCAAAATGTATTAAGCAATTCAGCGCTGTGGAATACCGATCTTGCAGCGATACCCGGTTTTGCCGAGCGTGTAACAGAAAATGTGGAAGACATACTGGCAAACGGTATGAAAGCGATATTGCAACATTCAACTGAAAAAATATAAAGTATACATGAAGCAGAAGGTTTTAAAAGTACATCCCAAAGACAATGTACTGGTGGCACTCACCGATCTTAAAAAAGGTGATGTGATTGATTTTGGCGGTGCATCATACACATTACAGGATGATGTGAAGGCAAAGCATAAATTTTTTACAGAAGACCTGAAACAGGGCGACAAGATCATCATGTACGGTGTGCTGGTGGGCAAGGCGCAGTACGATATTGCCAAAGGCAGCTGGATGAATACCGATAATACCAAGCATGCGGCCGAGCCCTATGCTTACCGTAAAACAGATTTTAAATGGACCGCACCCGATGTTTCAAAATTTGCAGGCCGCACATTCAACGGTTACCACCGCAGCGATGGCAGGGTGGGCACGGCCAACTACTGGCTGTTTGTACCCACCGTGTTTTGTGAAAACAGGAACCTGGATGTGATACGTGAAGCATTGCACAATGAACTGGGCTATGCTGTAACTGATAAATACAAGCGTTACACTCACCAGCTTATTGAAGCTATGAAGAATGGTGAGCCGGTTGACAATGTAAATTTATTTGCACCACCACCTGCAAAACAGGAGCGTGTATTTAAAAATGTGGATGGCATTAAATTCCTCAATCACCAGGGCGGTTGTGGTGGCACCCGGTAGGATGCGGGTGTGCTGGGCAAACTGCTGGCTTCTTATGCCAACCATCCCAATGTGGCAGGTGTTACCGTATTAAGTTTGGGTTGCCAGAATTTGCAGACCAATGATTTTTTGGCGGAGCTGAAAAAGTTCAATCCAAACTTTGATAAGCCCATGTATATTTTTGAGCAGCAGCAATCGCAAAGCGAAGAGCAGCTGATTGGTGATGCCATTAAAAAAACATTTGAAGGCCTGGTGGAGATCAATAAGATCGAACGCAGGCCTGCGCCGCTCACAGAATTATGCATTGGTGTAAAATGCGGCGGCAGCGATGGTTTCAGCGGTATCAGTGCCAATCCTTCTGTTGGTTATTTAAGCGACCTGGTGGTGGCACTGGGTGGTAAAATATTACTGGCCGAATTTCCCGAACTCTGCGGCGCAGAACAAAATTTAATTGACCGTACCATTGATGAGGCCGCTGCCAATAAGTTCATTCATTTAATGGGTACCTACAGCGAACAGGCCGAACGTGTGGGCAGTGGTTTCCATATGAACCCTTCTCCGGGTAACATAAAAGATGGGTTGATCACCGACGCCATTAAAAGCAATGGCGCTGCGTTAAAAGGCGGCACATCACCCGTGGTGGATGTGCTGGATTATACCGAGCAGGCAACCAAACCTGGTTTAAGTTTGGTATGCACACCCGGTAACGATGTGGAAGCTACTACGGGTAAGGCTGCCAGTGGTGCCACGCTTATTTTATTTACAACAGGTTTGGGAACACCAACAGGTAATCCTGTTTGTCCAACCATTAAAGTAAGCACCAACAGCAACCTCACCAAGCGCATGAATGATATCATTGATATTGATTGCGGGCCGGTGGTGGAAGGAGAGAAGACCATTGAACAAATGGGAGAAGAGATACTGGAATATTGCATCAAGGCCGCCAGTGGCGAAGTAACACCCAAAGCGGTATTGCTGAACCAGGATGATTTTATTCCGTGGAAGCGTGGTGTGAGCTTATGAGACGGGACGCTTTAAGCGGCCTGTATCATAAGAAATGATTAATAGCTATTTAACCTAAAATATAACAGCTGTTCAAATTCAGCTGTTCCCAAAATGTATGAAACAATTTCTTGACGAAAATTTCCTGCTGCAGAGTAAAACGGCACAAACTTTATACCATGAGTATGCAAAGTCAATGCCCATTATCGACTATCATAATCACCTGCCGCCCGACCAGATCGCAAACGACATCAACTTTGCCAACCTTACACAGGTATGGTTGTATGGCGATCATTATAAGTGGAGGGCCATGCGGACCAACGGCATCAATGAAAAATATTGCACCGGCAATGCCAGTGATGCAGAAAAATTCGAGCAGTGGGCAGCCACGGTTCCTTACACATTGCGCAATCCTTTATACCATTGGACGCATTTGGAACTGCAGCGTTATTTCGGCATTCATAAAATACTGAATGCCGATACTGCAAAGGAAATTTATGAAGAGGCCACTGCAAAACTGCAAACAAAAGAATACAGTGTAAGGGGCCTGCTGACAAAGATGAATGTAAAAACACTTTGCACAACAGATGATCCTATTGACACACTGGAACATCACCAGAAAATTGCAAAAGATAACTGCCCTGTTAAGGTGTTGCCCGCATTTCGTCCCGATAAGGCCATGAACGTGGATGATGTGGCCACATTTAATGCTTATGTAAATAAAGTGGAAGCAGCTGCCAATGTATCGGTAGGCAGTTACAGCGATTATTTAAAAGCATTGAAGAACCGCCACGATTATTTTGCTGCCAATGGCGCCTGTGTATCTGATCACGGACTGGAGCAGATCTATGCTGAAGATTATACCGAAGCAGAAATCAGCAATATATTTAACAAGATCCGCGGTGGAAAGGAACTGGACCTGTCTGAAAATCTCAAATTCAAGTCGGCCATGCTGGTGGAATTTGCAAAATGGGACCATGAAAAAGGATGGGTGCAGCAATACCACCTGGGTGCATTGCGTAACAACAATGCCAGGATGTTGTCTTTACTGGGGCCCGATACGGGCTGGGACAGTATTGGTGATTTTCCGCAAGCAAGGGCGCTGGCAAAATTCATGAACAAACTGGATTCAACAGACCAGCTTGCAAAAACTATTTTATACAATTTAAATCCTGCTGATAACGACCTGATGGCTACCATGATTGGCAATTACAATGATGGCAGCATGGCGGGTAAAGTGCAATTCGGCAGCGGCTGGTGGTTCCTGGATCAGAAAGATGGTATGACCAAACAACTCAATGCACTCAGCAATATGGGATTGCTGAGCAGGTTCATTGGTATGCTTACCGACAGCAGGAGCTTCCTCTCTTATCCAAGGCACGAATACTTCCGCCGCATTTTATGTAATATGCTGGGCGAAGAAATTGAGAATGGAGAACTGCCCAATGATATTGCGTGGACCGGAAAAGTTGTAGAGGATATTTGTTTTAATAATGCAAAAGCGTATTTTGGATTTTAAATAAAACCAGGAAGAAAAACCCGCTCATAGTTCATTTTAAAAACCTCCTGCGGGAGGTTTTTTTTATATCACTCATCAACCGGACATTGCGCATTAAACATGGAACATTGAATCTTGAGTCTTTGCTGAAAAACTACCGCACTTCTTCCCACAGGTGCCTGATCAATCCATCCACCAAGCCTATCTTGGGAACATAAATTTCCTGCGCATCGGCCCATCGCATTACATTGGTATATATCTGCAGAGCGGGAACAATTACATCGGCACGGTCTTCACGAAGGCTGTACCTGCTGATGCGTTCGGCAAGTGACACATTGCCCAGTTCTTTATAATAATCTTTTAACAGTTCAAGTGTAAGCGGTTTGCCATCCTTGCGTTTGCTCATGGAAAAAACCTTGTTGATATTGCCCCCGGTACCAATGGCCACCACTTCCTTGTGTCCCTTGGTAACCGCCTTGATCACTTCCTTCATTTCATCCCATAGCTTTTCAGTTACCATATTTTTGAGGATGCGTATGGTGCCGATGTTGAAAGATTTTTTATAGGTGAGAATGCCGTTGCTGAAGAACGAGAGTTCGGTGCTGCCGCCACCCACATCAATATACATGTAACTGTGGTCGCGGTCCATATTTTCAGCCACATGATTTTCGTAAATGAGGTTCGCTTCCAGGTCGCCGCTGATCACTTCAATGGAAATATCTGTTTCCAGTTTTATTTTACGGATAATATCGGGCGCATTCTTGGCATCACGCATGGCACTGGTGGCACAGGCTTTTAAATGTGTTACACCATAGGCATTCATCAGGTGTTTATAGGCCTTCATGGTTTGCAATATCATGCCCGTCCGTTCCTTGGATATTGTTGCGGTTTCAAAAACATCAAAGCCCAGGCGCAGCGGCACACGTACCAGGTTCAGTTTGCTGAAAGTATTATTGCCTTTTTCATCGGTAATCACCTCTGTTATCAAAAGCCTTGCAGCGTTGCTGCCAATATCTATTGCTGCCAGTTTCAATGTTGATTGCTTGGTTAATCAGTTAATTGGTTAGTCAGTAGTCTTGTCACGAATTTACGGATTAACCGATTAACAAATTAGCGATTTACTGCTTACGGAAAAGGTAATTGTAAATATCCACCTGGCTGCGCACTTTTTTGGTGTTACGGGGGTTTACATACTGGTTGGCCAGTTCGTTATCGAGCAGGCGGGCCTTGATATTATCGCTGAGCTGTATTTGCAGGATATCTTTCAGCTCCTGCTGCAGTGTTTTATCAAATACCGGGCAGGCGGCTTCAACGCGGTGATCGATATTACGCACCATCCAGTCGGCACTGGAAATATATACTTTTTCATTGCCGCCATTGTGGAATATCATCACACGGGCATGTTCCAGGTATTCATCCACAATGCTGATGGCGTAAACATCTTTGAATTTTTTATTTTCGGTAAGCATGCAGCAAATGCCACGTATCACCATTTCCAGTTTAACCCCAGCCCGGGCCGCATCGTACAGTTTATTGATAAGGATCTCGTCGCTCAGCGAATTGAGCTTAATGGTAATGGCAGCGGGCAAGCCTTTTTTGGCATTACTGATCTCTTTATTGATGAGCTGGAGCAACTGCCTGCGCATGCTCACGGGGCTTACCAGTAATGTTTTGCATGCTTTTAAAAAATGCAGCCGCATTTTGGGCTGTTCCAAATAGTGAAAAATCCGGTTTACATCAGCCATAATATTACGGTCGGAAGTAAGCAGGCAATGATCGCCATAAATAGTGGCGGTTTTTTCATTGAGGTTACCCGTACTTACAAAGCCATAATGAACCGTGCGGTTGTTCACCACTTTTTTTATGAGACAGAGTTTGCCATGCACTTTCATATTGGGCACTCCCAGCAGCACTTTAACCCCGGCCTCTTCCAGTTCATTCTTCCATTCCAGGTTGGCTTCTTCTTCAAACCTGGCTCTTAATTCCAGTACCACCGTTACCTGTTTGCCATTACGCACGGCATTGGTAACTGCATTGATGATTTTTGAACGGGATGCCAAACGGTAACAGGTAATCTTAATGGCCGTTACTTCAGGGTCAATGGCGGCTTCACGCAGCAGGTCGATAAGGCTGTTGAAACTGTGGTAGGGGAAATGCAGCATTACATCCTTTTCCATTACCACATCTGTAATGCGTTTGGCATTTACAAATGCGGGATGTGTGAATGGTTTTTTACGGGTACTGGTTTTATGGAATACCTGTTCGGGAAAATCCATAAAATCCTTGAAGTTATGGATGCGGCCGCCGGGAATGATATGATCTTTATGCGTAAGTCCGAGGCGTTTGATCAAATAGGTGAGCAGCGATGCTTCAATCTCCTTATCATATACAAAACGAACGGTTTTTCCTTTTTTGCGGTTCTTCAGCCCCTTTTCAATTTTTTGTATCAGCGTGGTGGATACATCACTGTCTATATCAATTTCGGCATCACGGGTTACTTTAATAATGGCCGATGAAAAAGTATCGTATCCAAAAAATGAAAAGATATGCGGCAGGCAGAAGCGGATAATGTCTTCCAGCAGTATGATATGCCTCTCATTTTGTTTTGAAGGAAGTATGATAAAACGCGGGAGCCTTCTTGCAGGTACCGATACCAGCGCAAATTTTTTGGGCAGGCTTTTATCTTTTTTTGTAAGGGTGCAGGCCAGGTAAATGGATTTGTCGCTGAGGGTGGGAAAACCCTTGATGTCTTCGATCATCAGCGGCACAATATTGCTGCGTATCTCTTCATTGAAATAGTCCTGTATAAATTTTTGCTGTATCCTGTTGAGTTTTTTTTCGGTAACCAGCAGTATCTTTTCCTTTTTCAGTTCACGGAGTATCTCGTTCCAGATGCGCTCAAATTCTTTTTGCTGCTCCAGTACGGTTTCCTGTATCTGCTCCAGTATCAGCTGCGGGTTGATCTCCAGGTGCATGCGGCTTTTTTTGCCAAGGGCGATCATACGGTTGAGTGCGGCCACCCGTACCCGGAAGAACTCGTCGAGGTTGTTGGAAAAAATACCCAGGAAACGGATGCGCTCACGTAAGGGAACCGTATCGTCTGCTGCTTCCTGTAACACGCGGTGATTGAATGAAAGCCAGCTGATATCTCTTATGATCGTTTTTGATTTTGCCAAAGCCTTTTAATTTGTGAAATTAAACGGATTGATATCACCAAAGCGTGAATGCACCGTTAAGTTTTGGTAAACTTATTTGCCCCGCTTCATACGCTCAATAATGGAAGTGGTGGAGAAGCCTTCCAGTATGGGTGCAATTTTTACTTCGCCGCCATTGTCCATTACTTCTTTGGCGCCCACGATCTGTTCAATGGTATAATCCCCCCCCTTTACCAGCACATCGGGCATAATGGAGGTGATGAGATGATGGGGCGTGTCTTCCTCAAACAGTATAATGGCATCCGTCATTACCAGCGATGCCAGCAGTAAGCTGCGAGACTGCTGGTTGTTCACCGGCCTGCTTTCGCCCTTTAAACGTTTTACAGAAGCATCGGTATTTACACCCACAATTAAAATATTGCCATAAGAGGCGGCTTCACTCAATGAAGCAATATGTCCTTCGTGTAAAATATCAAATACGCCATTGGTGAAAACAATTCTCCTGCCCAGCATACGCCAGCGCTTCAGCTGTTTCACTAATTCGGGCAACGTAAAAATTTTAGCTGGTATGGCTTGTATGGCTTTCATGTTTCTTTTTGTTAATGTAGGGAAGCACCACCAGGCAAACACAGCCCACCACCAGTATGAGTACAAACTGCGCTGACCATTGCAGCCATCCGTTGGCAATACCATAGCTGGCTTCAATATTGTACAGCTGCATGGCTTCTTTCAGCAGTTCGGGATATGCGCCGATACCACCGGGTGTAATAATAGTGGCAATGGTGCCAAATGATAAAACAGGAAACGAAGAAAGGAATGGCAGTCCGGCCGTTGCATTAATTGCCTTAAAGCCAATATAGGTGCCTGCAAGATAGCAGGTCCAGATAAGCACACTGTGAAAAATAAACAGCCATTTGTTCTGCAGCTTCCTGATGCTCAGCAAACCTTCCACAACACCTTTGATAATGCCTTTAATCCTGTCAACGATTTTTATGTGATGGTACTTCTTGAATATATATCGCATCGCAAAAAACAATACCAGCAGTACGGCACCTAAAATGGAGAAACGGATGATGATATCTGTTTTGTCGCCTGCAAGAATATACTCATCAATTTTTTCTTTTGTATAAGCCCCTACGATTTTAGCCTGTGTAAGCAGTGAAATGATAATTACAATGCCAAAAGAGAGCAGGTCAACTGCCCGTTCAACCAATATGGTGCCCACCAGTTTATCGGGCGGCACTTTTTCATATTTGCCCAGGATCGTACATTTTAAAACCTCGCCCAGGCGGGGAAAGGCAAAGTTGGCCAGGTAGCCCACCATTACCGCTGCAAAAGTGTTGCTGAATTTTGGATTGTAACCCATGGAAGCCATCAGTATCTTCCAGCGAATGGCCCGGCTGATATGGCTGAGGGTTAAGATGCCGAAAACAGGGATGACGAGGTAATAGTTGGCGGTTTTAAGTGCATCAATGAACTGCGCATACTGCTCTTTGCTTAATTTATGGATGCTCCACCAAACCAAAAAAACACCCAGCCCGAAGAATAATGCAAATTGAATGAACGATAACAGCTTTTTGCGCATAACGGGTACAAATTACGAATTGATTATTGAAAAGCGTGGTAAAGAAATAATTTAATATAAAAGCATGTTGTCGATAAGCCTTACTTCATTTAAATAAGCGGCAGCCAGCGTAACAAGTTGCTCCCTGCCATCCCAAAAATCCTGTAACACTAATGTTTCCGCAGCAGCAATTTCAACATAATCCACTTTAAAGCCTTCGGCCGAAAGGTAATCTGCCGCACGCTGTTTCAGGTCGCCGAGGTAGCCGGGCTTTATTTCCTTTTTTATAAAACCAAGGGTTTGTGAAATCAAAACAGCTTTGGCCCGCTCTTCAGCATTCAGCCGCATATTCCGGCTGCTCATGGCCAGTCCGCCGGCCTCACGCAGGGTAGGGCAAACCGTAACAGCAGTATGCATGCCCGTAAGTTCAATGAGTTTTTTTATCACCATGCATTGCTGAAAATCTTTTTGTCCCAAAAACAAAACATCTGGTTGTACAATATCCAGTAACCGGTGCACCACCTGGCAAACACCCTGGAAATGCCCGGGCCGGTATTTGCCTTCCAAAACGGTTTCAAGAAAACCCAGGTCGTAATGCGGCAATGTACTTGTGCCATTCGGGTAAATTTCTGCAACAGAAGGCAGGAAGAGCACATCGCAACCCGCCATTTCAAGTGCATCTATATCGCTGCTGAGGGTGATGGGGTATTTTTCAAAATCTTTGGGGTCGTTGAACTGGGTGGGGTTTACAAAGATGCTGCTGATGGTAAGATCGCAGGCCAGCTTTGAATTACTGATTAGTGAGATATGACCGTTGTGCAATGCGCCCATGGTAGGAACAAAGCCGGTTTTTATTCCTTTTTGCCCCTGTTTTTCCAGGAATGCACTGATTTCGGCAGCTTTTTTAAATAAAATCATTTTGGCAGTATTTGGCTGTAAATGCCTGTTGTGGCCCGATTTGCAAAATAAAATTCGTACTTTTGCACTCCCTTAAAAAAATAATACCAGCATTTAATACAGCACAAATGTCTACAAAAAAACGAATTTTATTCATTGCAAATGAAATGTCGCCCTACCTGGAGCTGACAGATTTTGCAGAAATGGTGAATAAGCTGGCAGTAAAGAGTAACGACAGTGGTATGGAAGTACGCTGTATAATGCCCCGGTTTGGAGTGATCAATGAAAGAAGGCACCGCCTGCATGAAGTGGTTCGCCTGTCGGGCATTAATGTAACGGTTGACAACGATGATTATCCGCTGCTGATAAAAGTGGCTTCGCTGCCCAATGCAAGGCTGCAGGTGTATTTCCTGGATAACGAGGATTTCTTCAAACGCAAGCATGTTTTTCACGACGATAATGAAAAATGGTTTGATGATAACGGTTTAAGAACCGTGTTATTCTGCAAGGGAGCACTGGAAACCGTTAAGAAATTCGGATGGCCGCCCGATATCATCCATTGCAGTGGCTGGATGACCGGTCTCATTCCCATGTTTATCAAAAACGCTTATAAAAAAGAACCCATTTTCAGCAACAGCAAAGTGGTGTACACCATTGGTGAAAATACATTTAAGGAAAAGCTGGGCGCTGATTTCTTAAAACTGGCCGCCATTAATGACCATATCACCAAAAAAGAACTGGAACCTTTCAAGGACGCCAGCAATGCAGCCATGTTCAGGGGCGGTGCTGCTTATGCCGATGCAGTAACATTTGGCTCGGCTGCGGCTGACAAAAAACTGGTGGATGAGTTTTCTAAAGTAAAAGGCAAAAAGATACTGAAGTATAATGCAGAATCTGATTTAACAGACTATTTGCAATTATATGCCGACCTTGCCAAATAGAATAAACTAACCTTTTGATAAAAATATCTTTTGTGCACAAACGTATTCCGGCGATAACGATTACACTTTTCTTTCTTTACTTATTGAACACAGGCTGCAGTAAATTCGACACCACCGATATTGGTGCCGATATTTTACCCGCGGTGGATAATGTTAATACATTTGAAACAATACTGCCCATCAACACTGTTCAGGGAATTTACAGCCAGGATTCCACTATCATAACCAGTGGCGAAGATCATGCACTGGGCAAAATCAGCAACGACCCGCTTTTTGGCACCACCAAGGCTGATGTTTATGTTCAGTTCAAGCCTACATTCTATCCTTATTATTATGGTTATACCAATGATACCATTGTTGGGTTTGACTCTGTGGTGCTATCGCTGAGCTATAAAGGTTTTTGGGGCGACAGCCTTACCCCCATGCAGGTGGATGTAAAAGAAATTCCACTGAGTGCAGGCGGGTTGTGGGACTCGCTTGACCAAACCCGTAATGTGAACTTTGCACCACCCACCGGTAACCTGCTGGGCAGCGCCACCGTTAATTTTTCGCAGGTAAGCAATTATACTATTTTTTCCAATAAAAGGGATTCTGTAAGAAATGTGGTCCGCATCAAGCTTACCAACAGCGCATTTAATAATATGCTGTACACGCTTGATTCGGTGCAAAACAGTTTGAAGAACGGCTTTTATTCAGACTCCGTATTCCGCAGTAAATTTCATAAAGGTATTGCCATACTCGCCAACAGCGGTAACGGGCTGATGTATACCAATCTTACAGATTCTTTAACAAGACTGGAGATTCATTACAGGAGAAGAAACGCCGGGGTAATTGATACCACATTCGCATCTTTCAAAGTTCAGCAAACGGCTTCTTTTGACGGAAGCCTTAAAGCTTCTGCAACGGTAAATAATATTGTAAGGAACAGGGCCGGGTTCCCCGTTTCATCACCCTCGTCCAATGATATTTACCTGCAAACATCTCCGGGTACCTATGCCAACCTTACGGTGCCTGCGCTGGATACCCTGTCGAACCGTATTGTACACCGTGCCGAGATCATTATAGAACAGGTGCCAACAAATTTTGTGCAGGACAGTGTTTTGTCTGCACCCGACTATCTTTATCTTGACCTGGTGGATACCGGCGCTTTAAAATGGAAGCCCATTTATTTCGACCTGAACCCCAGCAATTATTACGATCCCGACCTGAAGATATCAAGCAATTTCTTCCCTACCGGAGGAATAGAGTATTCCTACTATGGCGGGTATGCCAAATACAAAAAAGATGTTTTTGGTAACACCATACGCACCTACGACTTCAATATTACCCGTTACGTGCAGAGTATTGTAACCCGGCACGTGAATAATTACGTGTTCAGGTTATCGGCCCCGTTCAGTTTTGCTTACCCGCAACTGTATGCCAACAGCAGCCTGCTGGGTAATAACCGTGTGGCCGCCGGAAGGGTAAGGGTGGGCAGTGGCACCAATGCCAATTACCGCATGCGGTTAAGAATTATCTATTCAAAAATTTAATTACTTTATCACAATAAGTGAATAAGTCCTGTAAAAGCCTTACAGGACTTTGTTCTTTATCGGCCTGCCCCTTATCTTTGCAACTTCAAAAAAAATACTATGCCATATTTATTCACATCAGAATCAGTAAGTGAAGGACATCCTGATAAAGTTGCCGACCAGATCAGTGACGCCTTAATTGATAATTTTCTTGCGTTCGACCCCAACAGTAAAGTTGCCTGTGAAACACTGGTAACAACCGGGCAGGTGGTACTGGCCGGTGAGGTGAAAAGTAAAGCGTACCTCGATGTACAGGAAATAGCCCGCGGTGTGATCCGTAAGATTGGCTACACCAAAAGTGAGTATATGTTTGAAGCGCACAGCTGCGGTGTATTGTCTGCAATACATGAGCAAAGCGGTGATATCAACCAGGGTGTTGAACGGAAAAAGAAAGAAGAGCAGGGTGCCGGCGACCAGGGTATGATGTTTGGATATGCCACCAATGAAACGGAAGATTACATGCCGCTGGCACTGAATCTTGCACATAAACTGCTGGAAGAACTGGCTGCTTTAAGAAGGGAAAACAAACAGATCAAGTACCTGCGCCCCGACGCAAAAAGCCAGGTTACACTGGAATATGACGATAATAACAAACCAGTAAGGATCGATGCAATCGTGGTATCCACACAGCACGATGATTTTGGCCCTGATGAAAAAATGCTGGCTAAGATCAAAAAGGATGTGATCAACATCCTCATCCCAAGAGTGAAGGCAAAATATCCCAAGTACGCACACCTCTTCAATAATAAAATAAAATACCACGTAAACCCCACCGGTAAATTTGTAATTGGAGGTCCGCATGGTGATACCGGTTTAACAGGCCGCAAGATCATTGTGGATACTTACGGTGGTAAAGGCGCACACGGTGGTGGTGCGTTCAGCGGTAAAGATCCCAGCAAGGTTGACAGGAGTGCAGCTTACGCAACAAGGCATATTGCCAAAAACCTGGTAGCTGCCGGTTTGTGTGATGAGGTATTGGTGCAGGTGTCTTACGCAATTGGCGTGGCACAGCCTACTTCTATCAACGTGGTAACCTATGGTACTGCAAAGGTTGACCTGACCGATGGCCAGATCGCTGATAAGATCATGAAGATGCCATGCTTTGATATGCGTCCTTACTTTATTGAGCAGCGCCTGAAACTGCGTAATCCCATGTACAGTGAAACAGCAGCTTACGGGCACATGGGCCGCAAAAACGAAGTGGTGGAAAAAACATTCACTTCTCCCGATGGCAAATCCATTAAAAAGAAAGTGGAGCTGTTTACCTGGGAAAAACTGGATGCGGTGAAAGAAGTGAAAAAAGCTTTTGGCTTAAAATAACTGACCAGAGATATTGTAAAGCCCTCTCCAGTGAGAGGGCTTTTTATTAGCAGCAAATACAACTAAATTTGTAACGTGAAAAATTTCAGGCAACAGCAACACCGCCCCAAAAAAAGTTCGCTTGTCGTTGGCCGGCAGGCAGTAATGGATGCCATGCAAAATGGCAAGCAGCTCGAACGCATTTACCTGCAGTCAACCGTGCATGGCGAAACCATCGATGCTTTAAAAAAACTGGCAGAGCAGCACCAGGTGCCCATCAATAAAGTACCGGTGGAAAAGCTCAATAATTTTAACGTGTACAACCACGAAGGCTGTGTGGCACTTATTGCAAAAGTGCAGTACCAGCAGCTGCAGGATGTGATCTCTTTTGTGGTGGACAAAGGTGAAACGCCTTTGTTTTTGATACTGGATGGTGTAACGGATATCCGCAATATTGGTGGTATTGCCAGGAGCGCTTATGCTTTTGGTGTGCATGCCATCATCATTCCCGATAAGGGAGTGGGGGCGCTCAATGAAGATGCCTTGCTCACCTCTGCCGGTGCTCTGGAGCAACTGGCTGTATGCCGTGTAAACAGTTTGATGAAGGCCGTGGATGAACTGCACCTGAACGGCATTAAAGTATATGCCACTGAAATGACCGCCCAAAAGAATATTTACGAATGCAATTTTACCGAACCCTGCGCCTTTGTAATGGGTGGCGAGGAAAAAGGCATTTATCCCGCATTGCTGAAGATCTGCGATGAGCAAATAAAAATCCCCATGCCCGGGGATTTTGAAAGTTTGAATGTGAGTGTGGCTGCAGGGATTGTGCTGTATGAGGCAGCAAAACAACGTTTGCCCAAAAATTAAGGTTGTATAGCAGCGATGGCCTTGCCTTGTTTTCGTATGGCTTTTTCCAGGCTGAGATAATTACGGTAGCGTACTTTAATTTCTCCAATATTATTCAGCGCCACCGTATTTACGTTACGCATTACATTTTCTGCTGCGTTGTAACTGTACCATTCTCCCAGGTGATCCCAAACCGGTTTCCAGTAAGCAGTTCTGTACCTTTTTCCCAACGGATAACCGGCAAAACCAAACTTGTCTGAAAATATCCCCGGCTTCATCATTACCCAGCCACCGCTGGCATAAATGGTGCTGCCGTAAAATATTTTTCCCATGCCCATCATTAAACTGTCACCATTCATCGGCCCGCTTTTTACAGTGGCCGAACCCGGGTGAACGAATGTGGCGCCTCCATAACAGGAACCAATGCCCACTTTTGTTTCTGCATCGGTATACACAGCAATCTTTCTCAGTGCAGCGGTATGGATGGTGTCGTTAATATTTTTGAAACTGAAATTATCCTGCCCGATGCTGAAGGAAGAAAATCCGTTTTTGTAAAGTCCGTGCGAATCGAACCATAAATTACCAATAACGGCATGGTGTTTTTGCAGCAGTTTTGCCGCCTTGCAGTAAGCCATATCACTGCCGGATGCCACGATCACCCGCATTCTTTTATGGTAAAAAATGCTTTTTACCCAGGCCCTTATCTTAACGGTATACGGAAGGAACTCAAATTTTTCTGATTTGGAGATGATATACAGGTTCATCCTTTTTTGAGGAACGGATGATATACCTGTTTGCGCTGTTGACGCAACTGCAATAAGGAAGGCCAGTGCTGTTATCATTGTTTTCATCTTATTGTTATTTACTGCTGCTAAACTATCCCGTGCGGCAAGGTTTTCATAATTGAAAAATGCGGTGATGCAGGAAGGAGAAGCAGGAAGCCTGAAGCTGGAAGAAATCAATTATTTTTTTATTGTTTACCGCAATTGAATATAACTGGCCGCATTATTTCAGCAAAAAACAGGAAAGCTTCCTGCGGCATTACGGAAAATCCGTAAATTTATTTTTATGGACGAAGCCAGCTTACAGAAAGAACTGTTCCTGCATATTAAAAATTCACTGCCACCCCATATTTCCATGGTGGATGAAATTGGCAGCCTGCTTAACCTGAGTTACGACAGTGTGTACCGCCGCATCCGCGGCGAAAAACCGGTTACACTGAACGAGCTGAAAATTTTATGCGAACATTTTCATTTGTCGCTCGACCAGGTATTACAACTGCATACCGACAAAGTGCTGTTTACCGACCTGGAAGCACATGGCGCCGTAACAGATTTTAAAGATTATCTCCAGGGACTGCTTTCGCAGCTCAACTACTTCAACAGTTTTGAAAACCGGCAGTTGCTGTATTTATCGAAAGATATTCCCGTGTTCTACTTTTTTTATACAGAAGCACTTGCAGCTTTCAAATCTTTTTTCTGGATCAAAAGCATTTTGAATGACCCTGGTTTTGCAGCAAAAAAATTCAGCCTGAAAAAATTTGATGCCCGGCCTTATTTTGAGATGGGGCAAAAAGTAATAGCCGCTTATAATAAAATTCCCTGTATGGAACTGTGGAATTACGAAAGCATCAACAGTACCATCCTGCAAATAAATTATTACCGGGATGCCGGTATTTTTGAATCGGAAGATGACCTGCAGCAGGTGCTGGATGACTGTGATATGATGCTGCAGCATATTCAAAAACAGGCGGAGAAGGGCCACAAATTTTTACCGGGTGCAGGCGAAGCCGGTTATGACGCCCCATTTAAACTCTATGTGAACGAGATCATACTGGGCAATAACAGTATTATGGTGCAGGGAGATGATACCCGTATTGCCGTTATCAACCATATTGTACTCAAATACATCAGCACCACTGATAAAAAATTTACCGATAAGGCATTTGCCAATTTTAATAATCTCGTCAGCCGTTCCACGCTTATCAGTGAAACGGGTGAGAAAGAACGCAACCGTTTCTTCAATGCCATGCACGAAAGGATAAAGGAATGCAGGAAATGAATAAAAAAATAAAACTCATCGAGTGCCCGCGTGATGCCATGCAGGGCTGGAAGCATTTCATTCCCACGCAACAAAAAATTAATTATATCAATGCTTTATTAAAAGCAGGTTTTGATACGATCGATTTCGGCAGCTTTGTTTCTCCCAAAGCCATCCCGCAAATGGCCGATACAAAAGAGGTCATCCGGGGGATCGACATTCAAAACACAAATACAAAATTACTGGCCATTATTGCCAACGAACGCGGAGCCGCAGATGCGGTGTCGTATGATACCATTTCATACCTGGGATTTCCTTTTTCCATATCACCCACTTTTCAGCAGCGCAATACCAACTCCACTATGCAGGAATCGCTGGGCAGGGTGGAGGAGATACAAAATCTCTGCATCAAAAACAGCAAGGAACTGGTGGTATACATCTCTATGGGTTTTGGAAACCCCTATGGTGATGTATATGATACGTCCATTGTTTTTGAATGGGTAAACAAGCTGGTTGCGATGGATATAAAAATAATTTCGCTGGCCGATACAGTGGGGCTTGCCACTGCAGCGCAGGTAAAAGATATAACCAAACATCTTGTTGAACAGTTGCCGGGTATAAGTATTGGTGTGCACCTCCATTCCACATCTTTTAACTGGAAAGAGAAACTGGATGCTGCCCTTGAAGCAGGCTGCCTGCGTTTTGACGGTGCTTTAAAAGGCATTGGCGGTTGCCCCATGGCCGATGATGAACTGGTGGGTAATATGGATACAGAACTGATGATCCCTTATTTTGAGGCAAAAGGCCTATTGCCATCATTGAATAAAGCTGCCTTAAAAGAATGCAGCCGGATGGCGGCTGAAATATTTATTTAAAGGCTGCGCCAATTCATATAATTTGCGCATCCAAATTTTTATTATGGATTTTCATTTGGAGTTTACGCCTAAATCTTTTCCTGTTAAAATAGGGCACCCGCAAAAGCTGATGCTGGTGGGCAGTTGCTTTACTGAAAATATCGGCGATAAACTAATGGCGCATAAATTCTCTGTGCTGCAAAATCCCAATGGCATTTTATTTAACCCGGTAAGTGTAAAGGATGCTTTTGAAAATTATACCAGCAATAAACAAATCACCGGCGACGAACTTTTTTACTTGAACGAAGCATGGCATAGCTGGCAGCACCACAGCCGTTTTTCGGCCGTTACAAAAGAAGAGGCGGTGCAAAAGATCAATGATTCCACTGCACAGGCACATCAATATCTGAAAAATGCAGACTGGCTCATCATTACTTTCGGCTCTGCATGGGTGTATCAATTAACGGGCAATGCATCAAATGCCGTGGTGGGTAATGTGGCAGCCAACAATCACAAAGCTCCTGCAAACTGGTTCAGCCGGCGGTTGCTCAGCAACGGAGAACTGCAATCTGTTATCAATACTATTGTCGGGCAATTACAACAATTCAACCCGGGAATAAAGATCATTTTCACCATCAGCCCGGTGCGGCACCTGCGGGAAGGTTTTATTGAGAACAACCGCAGCAAGGCCGCATTGATCAATTGTGTGCATACTGCTGTTGAGGAGTTTGACAATGTATTTTATTTCCCGGCTTATGAACTGGTGATAGACGACCTGCGTGATTACCGTTTTTATGCAGAAGATATGGTACACCCCAATTATGCGGCCACCAATTATGTGTGGGATAAATTTGTTGCAGCCTGTATTGATGAACCGGCGCAGCAGCTGATGCAGCAAATAAATGAGATAAATGCCGCCGTGCATCATAAACCTTTTAATCCATCATCTGCAGCACATAAAAAATTTGTGCAGGGTATTCTTGATAAAATAGAACTGCTGCAGTCACAACATCCTTCTGTCGATTTCTCTGCCGAAAAAAAACATCTTACGCTTATTACTTAAAACTTATCACTCACAACTCAATACTTCAATGTATCCGGTCGCCCCGCACTTCGGCACTGGCCATCACTTCCTTCTCGTATTGCAGCCATTCGTTCCAGCGTTGCCTTACTTTGTCTTTGGGGAGGTATAGTTCGGCCAGGTTAATGAATAAAGTATAATGCCCGGCTTCACTTTCCATAAAACGGCGGTAGAAGTTACGCATATAAGCATCGTCCAGGCCTTCGCTCAGGCGTTTAAAACGTTCACAGCTTCTTGCTTCAATCAATGCCATGGTGAGCAGCTGGTCTAAAAACCGGTCTTCAGGATGCCCCCCCTTGCGCTGGAATTCGAGCAGTTTGTTTACATACGCATCCTTGCGCTGCTTGCCCAGCTTCAGTTTTCTTTTATGCAGTTCGGCCAGCACCTGCCGGAAATGTCCCCATTCTTCGGTTACGATCGGGCTCAGTTCTTTCACCATCTCTTCGCGGTGCGGATAACGTTGTATGAGTGAGATGCAGGTAGTGGCGGCTTTTTGTTCACAATAGGCATGGTCGGTCAGAATTTCTTCCAGTTCCATTTCAGCAAGGTTTACCCAGCGGGGATCGGTGGGCAGCTGCAGGCCGAGTATGTTTTTTACATCAATACTTTCTTCGTTCATGCCGCAAAAATAAAAAAGATGCAGCGCAGTAGCTGCATCTTTTCAATAACGTTTATTCTTTTACAAGATAGAACTTACCAGAGCCGGATGGTGTGGTGCCGGGGCCCCAGGTGCCTTCCATAAAAGTTGTTTTACTGTTCAATGTGGCTGTGGTGGAATACTGCGGACCGGATGGCAGGTAAGAATAAGTGGCGTTCACCGTGGTGCCGCTGATGCTGTATGTGCCTTCGGCCTTTGAAGCGGATGCTGTATCGGTGCCATCAAAAACCCTTACAGTACCATTGTTGCGCAGCAGCATGGTATAACCCGATGTGGGGTAATTGGTGGTGTTGCCATACTTGCCTTTCCATAATCCCACGTGTGCAGGATCGGAAGGAGCAGGGGCGGGATCATCTTTTTTGCATGATGACATCATAATTACAATGGCGCTGCTTAAAAACAGTAAAGCGGGCAAAAGTTTCTTTTTCATAAATGTTAATTTAGTTTGCCTCTTTATTGCAAAGCGCAGGCCAGCATGCCAAAAACGATATACCCTTTTAGGAGTATTTTTAAACAGATGATAAAACATGTTAACCTGATACCGTTTAATAATTGCAGCATTTTATAATCGCTGTTTTTTACTATATTACAGCGTACAAAATTGCTTATGAGAATAATACCCTTCCTCATTTCTGCCGCAGCAACAGCCGGGCTTGTTTATGTATTAAACAACAGCTGGAAAGTGGGCGGCAACAACACTCCGCTATTTGGATATTTTTTAAGTCCGCAGCATGGCTTCTGGCAAAATGCGGAAGCTGCTGATAAAGATTTTACAGCCGACCTGAAACTGCCTGGCCTTAATGGTAATGTGACGGTTTATTTAGATGACCGCCTGGTACCGCATGTTTTTGCGGAGCAGGAAAATGATGCCTACTATGTGCAGGGATACCTGCATGCAAAATTCCGCCTCTGGCAAATGGAACTGCAAACGCATGCAGCTGCAGGAAGGGCCAGTGAGATCATTGGTGATAAAGCATTGAACCACGACCGCGAGTTCCGCAGGCTGGGTATGGTGTATGCCGCTGAAATTGCCGAAAAGGAAATGAGCAAAGATGCGGCCATCAAGGCAGAATGTGATGCATATACTGCAGGGGCAAATGCCTATATCAGTTCCCTCACCGAAAGTACTTTGCCACTGGAATACAAACTCATCAACTACAAACCCGAACCCTGGACGAATTTAAAAACCGCCTTGCTGTTAAAATACATGAGCTATGATCTTGCGGCGCATGAAGATGATTTTGAAATGACGAATGCAAGAGGTTTTTTCAGTGCTGATGATTTTGATAAACTTTTTCCTGCCATACAGGATTCGCTGGATCCCATCATTCCCAAAGGCACGCCCTTCTTAACACAAAAGGTTTTTCCTGTGGCGCCGCACAGTGCCGACTCCTTATATTTTAAAACAGCGGCCACCGCTGCAGAAATTCAAAAGCCCGACATCAGCAATGGCAGTAACAACTGGGCGGTGAGCGGTAAAAAAACAAAAAGTGGCGCACCTATTTTATGTAATGATCCGCACCTTGGCTTAAACCTGCCTTCATTATGGTATGAGCTGCAGCTGTCAACCCCCGCATTCAATGCATATGGGGTATCTTTCCCCGGTGCACCCGGTGTTATTATTGGGTTTAACGACAGTTGTGCATTTGGCTTCACCAATGGCGGCAGGGATGTACGTGATTATTACGAGATCAGTTTTAAAGACGACAGCCGCAAAGAATATTTGTTCAACGGTACTTACCATCCCACCACGTTCAGGGTTGATACGATTAAAATTAAAGACAAACCGGATTTTATTGACTCAGTGGCTTATGTACAGCTGGGTAACGACTGGTGCCCGGTAATGTTTGATAAAACATTCGGTGGTGTGCGTACGGATAACAAAAAAAATTACGCAGTAAGATGGACGGCACATGATCCCAGCAATGAACTGAAGATATTCAACATGCTGGACCGTGCTAAAAATTACAGCGATTACCAGGCCGCAGCAATGAACCTGCGCACACCGGGACAAAATTGTGCATTCGCCTGCAAGAACGGGGATATTGCCATCCGCACACAGGGTAACTGGCCCGCCAAATGGAAAGGCCAGGGCGATTTTGTGATGCCGGGTACCGACAGCAGTTATTTATGGCAGGGGATGATACCGCAGGATGAAGTACCCTTTCAATACAATCCTGAAAGGGGGTTTATCAGCAGTGCCAATCAAAAACCGGTAGATGAAACCTATCCTTATTATATCGGCAGGGTATATCCTTTATATCGCGGGTACGAAATAAATAAACGTTTGGCGGCCATGACAGACATCACCCCGCAGGATATGATGAAATTGCAAACCGATAACTACAACTGCTTTGCCGCCATGGCCATGCCTTTTATTTTGAAGAATATGAAAGACTCATTGCTTACACCTGATGAGCGTAAATATTTTGATGTGCTTAAAAACTGGGACCTGCGCAACGATGTGGGTTCGGCAGGCGCTACTGTTTTCTTTAATGTATGGAAGGAATTTGAAGAACTGGTTTTTGCAGATGAATATGCAAAAGCGCCGGCCAACGTGGAGCGGCCACTTGAAAGCACTTTGCTGGAAGCGGTGCTGAAAGACAGTGCATGGAAGTTTTTAGATGATATCAGCACCCCGCAAAAAGAAACACTGGCCGATGATATTACTGCTGCATTAAAGAAAGCCACGGTAAGCATCAAAGAAGCCGATGCTGCAGGAAAGCTGGCATGGGAAAAATTCAAGGGAACACATATAGATCATTTGGCCAAGCTACCTGCATTCAGCCGTGCTAATCTGCCCATTGGTGGCGGCACGCATATCATTAATGCCACCAAGGAAACACATGGGCCCAGCTGGCGCATGGTCATTCATCTTACACAACAAACCGAAGCCTATGGTGTGTATCCCGGCGGACAAAGCGGTAACCCCGGCAGTAAATTCTACGACAACTTTATTGATAAATGGGCGGCAGGAGCATATTACACATTGTGGATGATGAACAAAGGCGAAGAAAAAGACAACCGTGTAAAATGGACCATGCATTTCAGTAAAGGCTAATTTTAATTTTTTATTTTTTCAATCATCAGTACATGAAATTTATTGTATCGCTAATATTGACCGCATTACTCAGTTTTGCTGCCTGCCTCTACCTGCCCTGGTGGAGTATTGCCATTGCTGCTTTTTTGGTGGCTGCGCTGATACCACAGGGCGCTGTAAATAGTTTTTTAACGGGCTTCACGGCACTCTTCCTGCTATGGGGCGGGCTGAGCTTTTGGATCAGCAGTGCCAACGGGCATATGCTGGCACAAAAAGTAGCGATGGTTCTTTTTAAAACAGGTAATCCCTGGATACTGGTTTTTGCCACAGCTTTAATTGGTGCACTTGTGGGCGGACTGGGTGCATTAAGCGGCAGCTTCCTGCGTAAAAAATCTGTTTAAAATTATATTAACACTATTGAATATTTTATTTTGCTGTAACAGGAAAATAAATGATTTTTGCTGCCAGTAAAACCTGCCTTCGTATTACCATCGTTTAATTCAACATTTTTGAGGAACCGTGCCATTATCCTGTGTTACTGCAAGAGAATCAGCTTTTGCGCATGCGCCTGACGGAACGCTGCAAATGATACTGTGTTTTGTATGGTAATAATTAAGAAAAATTTTTTTGTGTTCACCGTAAACGAAAAATGGTTTGCATACCGTTTTAGTTGGGCTGATCTTATGGGGTTTACCGCCTGTATGCATGTGAAGGGGGATGTGCGCAGAAGATATACGGTAAAAAAAAGCTCTTATACAATCGAGAACAGTCTCCTGCTTCCGGAAGAAGCCATTTTTGCGGGCTTTAAAAAAACAGTGCAAACAGAAGTGAAACAGGCCGCACGTACCGTGCACTGTGAGTTTAAACCCGATATTGAAGGCTTTGTGCGTTTTTATAACAGCTTTGCGGCCAGCAGGAAGATAGCGGCGCTTACAACAGCAAGACTGCAGGAGATGAACGATTCACTCAGGCTCAGCTTTGCATACCGGGAAGAAGAGTTGCTGGCCGTGCACAGTTATATATGCGACCGCGAAAATGGAATGGTGCGGCTGATGCATGCGGCCTCTAAAAGGCTGGAAAGCCCCGGAGAAAAACAACTGGCTGGCAGGGCTAATAAACTGCTGCACTACCACGATATGTGTGCATTTAAAAAAGAAGGAATGGCGGTGTATGATTTTGGGGGCTACGCCATGAATACAAACGATAAGGGATTACAGGGGATCAATGCATTTAAGTTGTCGTTTGGCGGAACGGTAACAGAATGCCGCAACTATTTTTCTTATCCCTACACAATGTTCAAAAAAATGGCCTCACTGGTACAATAAAATAACTGATCATCACAAGCGATAAATAAAATATGCTTAAAAGGATTTTCTGGAAATATTACGCAAAGCTTTTTTTCAAGCAATGGTCCATTGGTATTGTGGAGCACAGCATAGAAGAGATCATAAAACAAAAAAAGACACAGCTGTCTGTGCGGTGGTATGAGCCCGGTAATATCAATACCTCTTTTGCCGATCCCTGTGGTTTTGTAGACGCAAATGGCGAACTGAACATACTGGCCGAGCATTTTACCACAGGTAAGTTTGATGGTAAGATATGCCGCATAGCGTACGACAGTGCCAATGGTTATACCACACCCCGTACCATACTCAATTCAGAAAGTCATTTTTCTTACCCGGTTGTATTTAAAGAAAATGGCAAGATGTATGTATTCACCGAAAACGCACTCGACGGGGGACTCATCAGTTACGAATACAACGCCGATGCGGTAAAATTCTACAATAAAAAACAAATTTCCGAGCTGCCGCTGCTGGATGGCACCATACTTAAAGAGAATAATAAATACTGGCTGTTTGCAACACTGCTGGGAAAAAACTCCCTTAGCCAGTTACATATTTATTATTCGGACAGTCTCTTTGGTCCTTTTACTGCCCATGCACAAAACCCGGTAAGGGATAACCTCAATGGCTCAAGGCCTGCGGGAAGTTTTATACGGGTGGATGATAAAATATTCAGGCCTGCGCAGAACTCGCTCAATTATTATGGAGAATCCATTACCGTACACCATCTCAAAAAACTAACAGAAAATGAATTTGAGGAAGAAGAATATATGACCATCAGGCCCGATAAAAACAGTGAATACCGTTTTGGCATACATACCATCAACGCCGCAGGCAAATACGTGGTGGTAGACGGGCAGAAAGGACATTTTCAGCCCTTCATGCAAATTGTAAGATCGGTAACACGTTTTTTTAATGCCAATAAAAATAAATTCCTCTGCCTGGTATACTGCAGTGAAGAACTGTTCACCAGTGCCCTTAATACCAGCAGCCTGGCACTTTCAATTTAACATTGTGTTGCAGAAAAAAACAGGCAGCAGGATTTTCCTGTAATTTTTTTCGGCATCTTGCAGCTGCATCTTTAACTCCTGTTTATTATGCAGAAAATAATTATACCTGTTTTTCTTCTTTTATCAGTTTCCATCGCAGCACAAGCACAAAAAATATCAGGTACTGTTTTTAACGACCGCGGCGACCTGTTGCCCTACGCATCCATTACCATTAAGGGCACATCCATTGGTGCCAGCGCCAATAACAAGGCAAAATTTTCTTTTGCTGTTGCTGCAGGCAATTATACCGTCATCTGCCAGCATATTGGTTATAGCAGGCAGGAAAAAACCGTTACAGTATCCAAACAGGATGAAGAGATCACTTTTATTCTTTCTGAACAAAAACTTGACCTGAAAGAAGTGGTGGTAAAGACCGGTACAGAAGATCCTGCCTATGCCATCATACGCAATGCTATAAAAAAAAGGGAGTACTATAACAAACAGGTAAGCGCCTTTGAATGTGAACTGTACACCAAGGATATTATGAAACTGCGCAGCCTGCCCGACAGGATATTCGGACAGAAAGTGCCTGCAGATGATAAAAAAGAAATGGGGCTCGATTCAACCGGCAAAGGCATTATCTATTTATCAGAATCAGTTGCCAAAGTGCATACTGCACCACCCGATAAATTTAAAATGGAAGTGCTCAGCAGCAGGGTGAGCGGCAGCGGCGGTTTTGGTTTTACCTTTCCCACTTTTATCAGTTTATATAACAGTAACGTAAAGATATTTACTGAAAAATTCAATCCGCGTGGTTTCATCTCACCCATCGCCGATGGAGCCATCAGCTTTTATAAATTCAAATTCCTGGGCAGCTTTTTTGAAGATGGCAAGGAGATCAACAGCATCCGTGTAACACCCCGCCGCAATTATGAACCGCTGTTCAGCGGGGTGATCTATATTACCGAAGGCGACTGGCGCATCCACAGTTTTGACCTGATACTTACCAAAACATCGCAGCTTGAGATCATCGACACGCTGCAGATAACACAGATACACGTACCCGTTTCAAACGATACCTGGCGGGTAAAAAACCAGCTGCTGCATTTTAACTTCAGGCAGTTTGGTATTGACGCCATTGGCAATTTTGTGAATGTGTACTCCAATTACAACGTGAATCCTGTTTACCCTAAAAAGTATTTTGATAACATCATCATCAAATACGACACAGCCGTAAATAAAAAACCAAAAGAATACTGGGACACCATCCGCCCGGTGCCACTGGAACCGGAAGAAAAGAAGGATTACCAGGTAAAAGACAGTATTTACAATGCGCAAAAAGATTCGGTGCTGAGCCAGCGTTCGGTTGATTCGCTCAATAAAAAACAGGGCAAGCTCAAACCGCTGGATGTTTTCTGGAAGGGTATCAACCGCAGGCATTATGCAAAAACGCGTACATCAAACTGGGGTATCGAATCGCTGATCAAAAACCTGGAGTACAATACCGCAGAAGGCGCTGTTGTGAATGCCAATTTTTATTATAACACATACATCAAAAAAATAAAATCCAATTTTTCCATACAACCGCATGTGCGCTACGGTTTTAGCAACACACACCTCAATGCATGGGCCGATATCAGTTTTAATACCCGTGACTGGTCGGCCGATAAAAAAATTAAACGGCAAAGCTGGACACTGTCTGGCGGCAAAAAAGTAAACCAGTTCAACAAGCAAAGTCCCATAACGCCGCTCACCAACAGCATCAATGTATTGTTCTGGGGCGATAATTTTATGAAGATATACGAGAACTGGTTTGGCAGCGCCGGGTTTGCAAAACGTTACGAAAGCGGGTTACGTGTAGCGGTAAATGCTTTGTATGAAGACAGGATACCGCTGGACAATACCACCAACTTTACCGTGTTTAAAAAAGACACGGTCAATATCAAACCCAATTACCCATACGAAAAAATTGCGCAACAGTTTACGCGGCACCAGGCTGTTTTATTAAGTGTTGATATCAGTATCAAACCAGGACAGAAATACATCCAGTTCCCTAATAACAAAGTACCCATCGGTTCCAAATATCCCACGTTCAGCTTTAACTATACAAAGGGCATAAAGAATGTGCTGGGCAGTGATGTTGATTTTGATAAATGGAAATTCACCATCAGTGATAATAAAAATTTAAAGCTGGCAGGTGAGCTGAAATATAAGCTGGGTATTGGTGGTTTCATCAATGCGGCCAGTGTGCCCATACAGGATTACCAGCATTTTAATGGCAACCGCTCCACCAGTGCGGGCGAATATGTAAATACATTCCAGCTGGCGAGTTATTATGCCAACAGCACTACTGAAAAAATATTTTCTTTCGGCCATATCGAACATCATTTCAACGGGCTGCTCACGAATAAGATACCGGTATTTAAAAAACTCAGCTGGAACCTGGTTGCAGGCAGCAATGCTTTTTATGTAAACAGGAACAGCAATTATGCAGAAGTATTTGTTGGACTTGAAAACATCTTTAAGTTATTCCGCGTTGATTTTGTAGCAGGTTATGCCAATGGTAAAAAAGCTGTTACTGGTTTTTGTATTGGGCTTGGCGGCATTATTGGAGGAAGCATGAAGTTAGACAGGGGAGGAAAGAGTATGTCAGTGAGTTTGTAGTTGGTGGGTTGGTATATTGGTTGATTAGTTAATTGGTTAATTGGTATCTTGGTTAGTGAGTGGTGAGTAGTGAGTAGTGAGTAGTGAGTGAGGAGACCACAGACCACGCTAACGGCCCATCCATGAACTATAAACTGTCAACTATCAACCATCAACCTTCCTCCCAAATCCTTATCTTTGCCGTATAATTTGGTTTGCCCTGCAAGCATCCAATCATTCACTGATTTCACGTTACCGGCGTGATCAAATTTAAATTTTATGGCAGTATTACACAACCGTGTCTCCCAGGCGGAGCTGAAACAGCGTTTATACCAAGAAACAGAAAAACGCACCACCATTTCCTTTTACCAGTATTTTTCCATTGCTGAGCCAAAACAGTTTCGTGATGAAATGTATAAGGCGCTGGATGTATTAAAAGTGTTTGGGCGCATTTACGTGGCACATGAAGGCATTAATGCACAAATAAGCGTTCCCGAAAGCAATGTTGAAGCCTTTAAAAATTACCTGTATTCCATTCAGCCTTTGAATGGCCTGCGTCTCAATATTGCCGTGGATGATGACGGGAAAAGTTTTTGGGTGCTCAAAATAAAAGTGCGTGAAAAGATAGTTGCCGATGGTATCAGCGATGCTTCTTTCAGTATGGAAAACAAAGGCCGCTATGTAAATGCACAGCAAATGAATGCACTGCTGCAGCAGGATGACACCATTGTGATAGATATGCGCAACCACTACGAATATGAAGTGGGCCATTTTGAAAACGCCATTGAAATCCCCAGCGACACTTTTCGTGAACAGCTGCCCATGGCAGTGGATATGATGAAGGAGAATAAAGACAAGAACATCATCATGTACTGCACCGGCGGCATCCGCTGTGAAAAAGCCAGTGCCTATATGCTGCATAGCGGTTTTAAAAATGTGTTTCACCTTGAGGGAGGTATCATCAACTACGCCAAACAGGTAAAACAGGAACAGCTCCAAAGTAAATTCATTGGCAAAAATTTTGTGTTCGACGACAGGCTGGGCGAACGTATTACAGAAGATGTGATCGCCAAATGCCACCAGTGCGGCCAGCCGGCAGACACGCATACCAATTGCAGGAACGATGGCTGTCATTTACTGTTTATCCAGTGTGAAGCATGCGCCACTAAATACGATGGCTGCTGCAGCACCGAATGCCAAACCGTTTACCACTTGCCGGAAGAAGAACAGAAAGAATTAAGAAAAGGAATTGATAAAGGCATGATGGTGTTCAACAAAAGTAAAAAGCGCCTGAGGCCAAGGCTGGGGAATTTGTGAATGGTGAATGGGCAATGGTGAATGGTCAATGAGTTAGAGTCCTATGACTCGGAGTGGTAAGGATGAGTGGTGAGTGTGAATGACCAATGACTAATGACCATGAAACATCAACCATGAACCCTCTCTTACTCCACCCACTTCACACAAACAGGATTAGGCACGGTGATCTGTTTGCCTGTTTCACTTAATAAACCTGTTTTTTTATCTCTCTTAAAAATTACAATATTGTCGCTGTCCTGGTTGGCTACCAGTAAAAAGTCAGCGCCCGGGCTAAAATTAAAATTTCTTGGTTTGATGCCCAGTACCGGCTGCTGGCCAACCGGGGTTAATTTACCATCGGCTGCGTTTATGGAAAATATGGCAATGGTGTTGGCATCGCCGCGGTTGCTGCTGTATAAAAATTTTCCATCAGGACTCACATGAATATCTGCCCCGCCGATATTGGAAGTTTTGATATAGGGCGGCTGCGCCGAAATGGTTTGTATCTCCTGCAAGTTGGCATTACCCAGGTTCTTATACACCACAACTTCTCCCGTCATTTCAAGCATTAAATACACATACTTGCCATTGGGGTGTATATCCACATGTCTTGGTCCGCCACCCGGTGTAACTGTTTTATCACCCGATTTTGCAGGCTGCAGGTTCCCTTTCGCCGCATCAAAGGAATAGATCTTCATTTTATCAATGCCCAGGTCGGGCACAAAAAGATATTTGTTATCGGGTGTTAAATAAGTGCAGTGCACATGGGCGCTTTGCTGCCGGGCTGTGTTAGGGCCGCTGCCGGTATGCTGTATCACCAGTTTTAATGTATCGAGTGAACCGTCTTTTTTTACGCTCAGCAAACCCAGGCTGCCGCTGGTATAATTACCCGCAAAAACCCATTTGCCTGTTTTGTCAACCGCCACATAACAGGGATGTTTACCACCGCTGGGCTGTTTGTTCACTTCGGTTAATTTGCCGTTAGTAAAACGGAAAGCAGATATATTGCCACCAACGGTATGCATGGTACTGTCGGCATTTTCATTTACCGCATACACCATTTTTTTATTGGGCGATACAGCGAGGTAAGAGGGGTTGGAGGTTTTGGCAACACTCAGCAATTTGTAATTGGCCGTAGCGGTGTTGAATTTATAAACGTAAATACCTTCGCTTTTACCAGAAGTGTAAGTGCCTACAAGGAGATAAGCTTCTTTTTGTTTTTGTGCAAAAGCAGTTGCGGTGAGGCATAGCAGAAAAGCAAGTAATGTATGTTGTTTCATGATTGTGAGTGGTGAGTGGTGAGTGGTGAGTGGTGAGTTGTCAGTTGTCAGTTGTCAGTTGTCAGTCGTCAATCGTCTGTCATCTATAATTGTGTAAGATATATCAAACATTTAAAGCGCATTCACAAAATAAACCATTAAGAGAAGTTAGGGGATCGCTTCGCAATTAACAATTGACCATTCACAATTGACAATTGTTGCCCATTCACAATTCCTTCAACGCTTCAATAACCAGGCGCTCTGTTTCCGCATCATCCAGTTCCTGTGGTACAAAGGCTGCGCCGATCACTTTTTCATACAGTTCAATATAACGCTGCGAAATGGTATTCACCCATTCATCGCTCATTACCGGAACGGTTTGTCCTTCCTTGCCCATGAAGTTATTAGCGATGAGCCATTCCCTTACAAATTCCTTGCTCAGCTGTTTCTGGCGTTCGCCTTTTTGCTGGCGTTCTTCAAAACCATCTGCATAAAAATAACGGCTGCTGTCGGGCGTGTGTATCTCGTCCATTAAAACAATTGCACCATCCAGTTTTCCAAATTCATATTTTGTGTCAACGAGTATGAGCCCCTGTTTGGCGGCGATCTCTTTACCACGGGCAAAAAGTTTGAGTGCGTAATCGCTCAGTTGCTGCCATTCGGTTTCGGTGCAAATGCCCTGTTCAATAATTTCTTTTGGAGCAATATCTTCATCATGTCCTGCATCTGCCTTGGTGCTGGGTGTGATGATGGGAGTGGGGAAGTAGTCGTTTTCTTTTAAATTTTCCGGCATAACGGCACCGCAAAGCACCCTTTGCCCGGATGAATAGGTTCTCCATGCATGTCCAACCAGGTTTCCGCGTACCACCATCTCAATTTTAAATGGATGGCATTTTTTTCCAATACTCACATTGGGGGCAGGAGAACTGATGAGCCAGTTAGGACAAATGTCGCTGGTGGCCTGCAGCATGTATGCAGCAATTTGATTTAAAACCTGTCCTTTAAAAGGAATCGGACGGGGTAAAATAACATCAAAGGCCGAAATGCGGTTACTAGCCACCATTACCAGTAAATTGTCTGCAATGGTATACACATCACGTACTTTGCCTTTGTAAAAATTGGTCTGCCCGGGGAAATTAAAATTTGCCATGCGCTAAAGTACCATCACTGCTCATAAAACCATGAATTTAAGAGCGATTAATTTCAACAGCGGGTTGGAAATAAAATTTCCGAAAGAAGGCAACAATCCTTATTTTGCCTCATATTTAAAACCCAAAAAACGCTATATGAGAAAGATTGCGAGATCTCTGGTTACCCTCGTGCTGGCAAACATGCTTACAATTGCCGCATTTGCACAAAATGTAACCATTAGCGGAAATGTGAGAAACAGCGTCACCAAGGAAGGTGCCGGTGCCGTTTCCGTATCCATCAAAGGAACTTCAGGAGGAACTTACACCAACGACAAAGGAGATTTTAAACTGACTGTAAAAAGCCTGCCCGTAACATTACTTATTTCATCGGTTGGATACGAACTGCAGGAAGTAACGGTTACCAGTGCCGCTTTCACGCAGGTGGAATTTAAACCTTCTGCAGCTTTAGGACAGGAGGTGGTGGTATCTGCCACCAGGGTGCCGCAAAAGATCATGGAATCACCCGTATCAATCGAAAGGGTGAGTGCCGCTGCATTGCGCAATGCACCTGCCGCTAACTTTTACGATGCGGTACTGAACCTGAAAGGTGTGGATGTTACCACATCTTCCTTAACATTTAAAACACCCACCACCCGCGGTTTTAACGGAAGCGGTAACACCCGCTTTAACCAGCTGGTGGATGGTATGGATAACCTGGCTCCCGGCCTGAACTTTTCTGTAGGTTCCATTATTGGTTTGAGCGAGCTGGATGTAGACAATATGGAATTACTGAGCGGTGCTTCTTCTGCATTGTATGGTCCGGGTGGTATGAACGGAACTTTACTGATGACCAGCAAAAACCCTTTCAAATACCAGGGCTTGTCGGTACTGATCAAAGAAGGTATGATGCATACCGATAAAAGACAACGCGGCCAGGCACCTTATCACAACTGGAACATCCGCTGGGGTAAGAAAGTGAGTGAAAAATTTGCATTCAAGATCAATGCTGAAATGATTGGCGCCAAAGACTGGCTGGCTACTGATAACCGTAACTACAGCAGGCTGGGTACATCCGGCTCTGTTATTGCAGGTAACAGGCGAACCGATCCCAATTACGATGGTATTAATGTATATGGCGATGAAACCACGGTTGATATCAGGGCTTTCTTTTCCAGCATTACTGCAAGCCTGCCCGGTGCTGCCAACTTTATTGCCAACAATGGTTTGATGAATACCGCACAAAACGTATCACGTACCGGTTATACCGAAAAAGAACTCATCAACCCCAACACACTTAATTTTAAATTATCCGGTTCACTGCATTATAAACTGTCTGCAAATACAGAAGCCGTACTGGCAGCTTACTGGGGAACCGGTAACACCATTTACACCGGCAGCGACCGTTATTCGCTGAAAGATTTTAAAATGGGCCAGTACAAACTGGAGTTCATTAATAAAAACTGGAACCTGCGTGCTTACACCACACAGGAGAATGCCGGTGAATCTTATAACTTAACTGCCACTACAAGGCTGTTCAACGAAAGCTGGAAAAAATCGGTTACCACCGATGCTGCCGGTAATCCAACACCACAGCCTACCGACTGGTACATTCAATATGCTTTCAGCTACCTGAGCAATTTAATGAATGGTATGACGCAGTATGATGCACAGCAGGCTTCAAGGGCGCTGGCCGATGCAGGCCGCCCCGCTGCAGGCACTCCTTCATTCATTGCGGCATACGATGCCATCCGTAAAAAACCCATTTCACAGGGTGGTGGTCTGTTGCTGGATAAATCAGACCTGTATGCAGTGGAAGGCAACTATAACTTAACAGAATACACTAAAGATGTGGCCGACATCCTGATTGGAGCAAACTTTAAGCGCTATGTACTCAATTCACAGGGCACTTTGTTTGCCGATTCAACCGGTACTATCGGCACCAATGAATATGGCGCTTATGTACAGGCAACCCGCCAGATCATTGAGCGTTTGAAACTGACTGTGTCTGGCCGTTACGATAAGAACCAGAACTTCAACGGACGATTCACTCCAAGGGTTACCGCACTGGTAAAACTGAAAGAGAATAACAATATCCGTTTATCTTACCAAACCGCTTACCGCTTCCCCAGCAATCAACAGCAATGGATCAACCTGCAGGTGGGCAGCACCCGTTTGGTGGGCAGCAACGAATCTTTTAAAACTTATCTCGGCATTGCCAGCAACCCGCTGTATACCGCCGAAAGTGTACTGGCCGGGTCTCCACAACAATTTACGCCGCCAACAACAAAACCTGAAGCTGTAACTTCTTTTGAAGTAGGTTATAAAGGCCTGATGCTGGAAAGCAAACTGTTGCTGGATGGATATGCTTATTTTGGACAGTACCAGGACTTCCTGGGCCGCCAGAACACCATGCAAACCACTACCGGTGTTGCAGCTGATATTACCAACCCTTCAAAAAGAAGGAATATATCAGTACCGGTAAATACATCCGACAAAGTAAAAACCTATGGTTTTGGTGCCAGCCTGGATTACAGGTTACCACTGAGTTTTGTTACAGGTGTGAATGTGGCATCAGATGTGCTGAAAGATGTGCCTCCCGGTTTTGTAGCTTACTTTAACGCACCAAAATATAAAACCAACTTCTATATTGGCAATACCGCCTTTGGTAAAAACAAGCGTATGGCAGCCAATGTAACTTACAGGTGGCAGCAGGGTTATTATTTCCAGGGTGATTTTGCCAATGGTAACCTGCCCGATGTTCATGTGGTGGATGCACAGGTAAGCTTTAAACTTCCCAAAACAAAATCAATCCTGAAGTTTGGCGCCAATAACATTTTGAACCAGTATTATTATAATGCCATCGGTAATGCACAGGTGGGCGGCTTATACTATGTAAGCTTTGGTTACAATGTTTATTAATACCATCCAATAACAAACATTTAAAACATTAAACTTACTATAATGAAAAATATAAAATATAAACTGCTCATCGCTTTATCGGGCATGGCTTTTCTTTCATCCTGTAATAAGGACCTGGAGCAACTGGATCCCATACAGGTGCCGGGTTATCCAACAGGCACAGGTATTGCTGCAACCATTGCGGCCAACCCCAACGACAGCCTTTTTAATAAACTGGTTGCCCGAGCTGGATATACAGCTACATTGAATGACCTCACAAAAACATTTACTGTTTTTGCGGTGGACAATGCAGGTATGCGGATTTTTGTAAACGGTGCATCCGGCGGTGCTATTCCCATCGCGGCTCCTGATGCCACACATGCTGCGTTCATTTCAAATACATTGCCTGCAGCAAGTGCTGCCGGTATCATGCAGTATTTAACATTGGGGCAAAAACTGCCTTCTGCTTCCATTGGCACAGCATTTCCAAATTTCCCATACACCAGCCAGATCGTGCTGGATCCCACACAGCCTTTTGTAAGGATGAATATTTTTCCTGTAAGGGGAACCACTTATTCTTATGTGAACAATATGCCTTTAACTGCTGTTGACCAAACGGCTGCCAATGGCATCATTCATCACGTATACACTGTTACTGCACCACCCTCTGCCACATTGAAAACAATGATTGCAGGTGAATCCACGCTGTCATACTTCAGGGCTGCAGTAGCAAGGGCCGACAGTGGTTCAACCGGTTTGTCAAAATTCGATTCATTAATGAACTATGGTGTTACCAACATGACGGTTCTGGCGCCTAACGACAATGCGTTTAAAACACTGGTGTTCGGGCTTGCATTCCAGGGATATCTTGCCACAAGGCCACAGCCTTATACCGCAACCGATACGGCCAATGCCACTGCTACCGGCAATGGTGCAGTAGCAGCAGGTCCTGCGTTCCTGGCAACCAATAATGTTACCACCGCCCAGGTTAAAGGTATTGTGGCCTATCACCTGCTGGCTTCATTAACCAGCAGCACCACTACTCCTTACCAGCCAAATATCAGGGTGTTCTCGGTAAATATACCGGCCACACCTGCTTTTGTAAAAACACTGGTGAACGGAAGCGTGGCAGCACACCCGGGTATATCTGTTAAAGCAACATATACCGGTGCCTTTGCCACAGCTGCAACGTTTACCGGTTTGGGAACATTCCCGTCTGGTGGAGCACCGTACAGCGGCGCACCTGCCAATGCAGTAACGCTGGATAAGCACGCGGTGAACGGGGTTTACCATATCATTGATAAAGTACTGTTGCCGCAATAAGCTGATCAGTTAATAAAGTTGATACAGGAAAGGCTTCACATGGTGAAGCCTTTTCTTATTTTTTGGAGCGTATAAGATTATTGCTGGTGAAGATGGGTGCGTACAATTTCCCATAATACCACGCCTGCAGCAGTGGCAATATTCAGTGAATGCTTCATGCCGAGCTGTGGTATTTCAATACAGCCATCGCACTGGTTGATGGTGCTTTGCTCCACACCGGTAACTTCGTTGCCAAAGACCACCGCAATTTTTTCACTGGTGCTGAACTGCAGCTGGTGCAATTTTAAACTGTTGATGGCCTGTTCCACTGCAAATACTTTATACCCTTCATTTCTTAATGTTTCAATAGCAGCGGTGGCATTGGGAAAATGTTTCCAGTCAACCGTGTCTTCGGCACCCAGTGCAGTTTTCTTGATTTCTTTATGCGGGGGGAAGCAGGTATAACCCGTAAGATAGATGGCCTGTAATAAAAACGCATCGGCGGTGCGGAACACACTGCCCACGTTGTATGCACTGCGGATATTTTCCAGCACGGCGATTACCGGGATTTTTTCAGCCGTTTTAAAATCGTCTACCGACATACGGCCCAGTTCATCCATCGACAGTTTTTTGTTTTCTGACACGTTGTTTTATTGCTTTGTTTGCTGCGCAAAGTTATGCGGTATAAGTGTGCGACGCAAGGATGCTTAATAGAATTACAAATGCCTGGGACAAAAAACAGGCTCACAGATTGCACAGATTTGCACAGATGAAATTATCGGTGTTTGTCCGTGGCATCAGTGCGCAAACAAAATTACTTTCCAAACTTTTGTTTCAGCGCTGCCAGCGCATCGTTCATGGGCAGGTTGCTGATATCTTTTTTTGGAGCGTTGCCGTTAAATGGTTTTTTACCGCTGCCGCTATATTGTTTACGCTCCGGCATTGGCAGTGTTTGCTTAATGGAGAGTGCAATGCGTTTGCGTACCGTATCCACTTCAAGCACTTTTACATTTACCTGCTGGTTGAGTTTTAATGCATCGCCGGGTTCATTGATGAATGTGTGCGAAATCTCGCTCACATGCACCAGCCCGTCCTGCTTTACACCAATATCCACAAAAGCGCCAAAACGGGTGATGTTGGTTACAATGCCCGGTACTTCCATACCCACTTTTACATCATCAATGCTGTAGATGTTTGCAAACTCAAAAGCCTGTGCTTCCTTACGGGGATCAAGACCCGGTTTTTTGAGCTCGTTTAAAATATCCTTAATGGTGAGTTCACCAATTTGCTCGGTGCTGTATTTTTTTGCATCCACATTTTTCAGCAATTCCTCTTTGCCAATCAATGCCTTTACATCCACGCCCAGGTCTTTTGCAATGGTATCCACCAGTGTGTATGCCTCGGGATGCACGGCACTTGCGTCCAGCACTTCCTCGCCATCGTTGATGCGTAAAAAGCCGGCACATTGTTCAAAGGCCTTGCCGCCCAGTCGTGGTACTTTCAATAATTGTTTGCGGCTGCTGAAGCGGCCAATTTCATTGCGGTATTTTACAATATTATCAGCCAGTGATGCGCCAATGCCGCTCACATAACTGAGCAAATGTTTGCTGGCCGTATTTAAATTCACGCCCACATTGTTTACGCAGCTTACCACGGTGGCATCCAGTTTTTCTTTCAGCCTGAATTGGTTCACATCATGCTGGTATTGCCCCACGCCAATACTTTTAGGATCTATCTTCACCAGTTCGGCCAATGGGTCCATCAGGCGGCGGCCGATACTCACAGCCCCGCGAACGGTAATATCTTCGTCCGGAAATTCTTCCCTGGCAATTTCAGAAGCGGAGTAAATGGAAGCACCATCTTCATTCACTAAAAACACGGGCAGGTTCAGTCCCAGTTTTTTAATGAACTGTTCTGTTTCCCTTCCGGCAGTGCCATCGCCAATGGCAAATACTTCAATGCCGTATTGCTGCACCAGGTTCTTTATTTTTATTTCTTCGGCCATCACACGGTTATGTTCGTGCGGGAAGATAAGATCGGTCTTTTGCAGGCTGCCTTTTTCATCCAGGCACACCACTTTACAACCCGTGCGGTAACCGGGGTCGATAGCAAGAATGCGTTTGCTGCCCAATGGCGAACTTAATAACAGCTGGCGCAAATTCTCTGCAAATACATTGATGGCTTCTTCATCGGCCTTTGTTTTTAACGCGGTACGGAATTCTGTTTCCAAACTCGGTTGTAATAACCGCCTGTACGCATCTTTAATGGCTTTGCGCAACTGGTCGCTGGTGCTGCTCATGCCTTTGATATACATATCGCCGATCATTTCAAGCGCCAGTTCTTCTTCGGGCGCAATGCTGATGCGTAAAAAGCCTTCTAAAAAACCACGCAGCACGGCCAGTATGCGGTGCGAGGGCACTTTGGAAATCAATTCACTAAAATCAAAATAATCCTTGTACTTGATGCCTTCTGTTTCTTTATCAGTAACCACTTTGCTTTGCAGCGTGGCTTCGTCTTCAAAAAATTTACGCAGTTTTGCACGCACCTGTGCGTCTTCATTCACCTGTTCGGCAATAATGTCCCTGGCACCCTGCAATGCCGCATCCGCATCGGCCACTTTTTCATTAATGAATTTTGCAGCTGCTGCTAACAGGTCAATATCTTTTTGTTCCAGCAGCTGATCGGCCAGTGGCTGCAAGCCATTTTCACGGGCGGTTTGCGCTTTTGTTTTGCGTTTGGGTTTAAAGGGCAGGTAAATATCTTCCAGTTCAGCAATGGTAGTGGCCTTGTTCAGTTTTTCCTGTATGGCCTCCGTCATTTTTTCCTGTTCGGTAATGGTCTTTTCTATGAAGGCCTTGCGCTCGGTAAACTCCTTTAAAAACTTTGCTTCATCCTGTATGTGCTGTATCTGCACTTCGTCCAGCGCACCGGTCTTATCCTTGCGGTAACGGGCAATAAAGGGGATGGTGGCGCCTTCTTCCAGCAAAGCCAGTACGGCCTCCACCTGTTGTAATTTTAAATTGAGTTTGGATGCAATGGGTTGGACAAATTCGTTCATATCATTTACACTTTTAATCTTCCCGGGATTTTCGGGGGCTGCGAATTTAGGTGGGAGGAGGGAAAGAAAAAAATGTAAAGTTGAAGGGAATTATTTAGTGTTTTTTGGGTTACAGACTTTTGAATTTCTATTTGGCAGAAGTGGCGACGCTCCGTTCAGCTATCATTCACTTATCATCTTTACCGGAGCGGCTGTTATTGGTCAGGCGACCAACAACGGCAGAAGATAAAAATCATCTGTGTTAATCCCCGCCATCTGTGAGCAAAATAAACTACTTAATCAAAATCTTTTTATCCGGGTAACCCTCCACAAAAGCATAAATGCTGTTGCGGATATAATCATTATCGGCATAAGGCTGCAGTAATTCTTTTAAATCCTGCGCCGACTGAATAGCTGTCTTTGCCGGAATATAACCCATGCCCCAGAAACTGCCACGCTCCACCAGCAGGCAAAGCATTTCATCATCGCGGATGCCTTCGTCCACCACCGCAAAAGTGGGCAGCTGTTCATTGAGCGCATCAATGGCGGTTTTTATTTTGCCATTGTACACATGCGGCGGGTCTAAAAACTCCAGGTCTTTATTTGTAAAAGGTGTTTTGTCGAGGTAGCAAAGCTTGGGATGCAGCTCAAACTGTTCCACCATTTTTTGCAGCATCACCAGCCCTTCGTGCAGCAGGTTGAATTTATACAATGCCTGCAGGTTTTTTTTCTTTTTATCTATGGCGAGGCGGGTATAACCCCTGCCATCTTCAAAACTGTAAAGGCCATATTGCTGCAATGGTTGTTTCTGGCTGCGGTTGTATAAGGGCCACAGTCTTTTTATTTCGGTGCTTTCAAATACAAGGGCTTCCAGTTCGTTGGCGCATTCGCGGTAAGTTATTTTATGAATGCTGCGTAAAAAATTCTGGCGTTTACGGTCGGCATCATTGTGTGTAAAATGGCTGCTCACCCTTTTTTTTATGTTGATGGCCTTGCCCACGTACACCACTTTATCCTTGCTGTTGTGAAAATAGTACACGCCGGGTTTGGAGGGCAGCTTGTCAACTTCTTTTTTATCCAGGTGAATGGGCAGCCACTGGTCTTTCGATGATTTCTTCAGCATTTCATTGATAAACACTTCGCCGTTATTGGCAAGATAGTATTCAAATAAAACGGTGGTGGCCTTTGCATCGCCGCCTGCACGGTGCCGGTTTTCGATGCGGATATTGAGGGAGCGGCAGAGATTGCCTAAGCTGTAAGACGGCAGTCCCGGGAATATTTTACGGCCAAGCCTTACCGTACATAATTTTTTTGCCGTGAGCTCGTAGCCCGATTGTTTTAAATGGTGTTTGACAAAACTGTAATCGAAATTTACATTGTGCGCCACAAATATTTTATCGTTCAGCAGGTCGTACAGGGTATCGGCCACTTCGTCAAAGTCGGGCGCAGCGGCCACCATATCGTTATCAATGCCAGTAAGTGCGGTAATGTAGCGGGGAATGCTTTGCCGGGGATTGATAAGCGTTTCAAAATGTTTTACCACCCGGGTACCATCATGAATGAATACAGAAATTTCTGTTATGCCGTGTGATGCGGCATAACCACCGGTGGTTTCTATATCTACAATGGCGTACATGCCGCTAAATCCCCTGAAGGGGACTTTCGTAAGTTTATTTGGTTTGTAATAACTTTTCTAAATAGTGATATTCTATGTTAAATAATGATTTTAACTCTGCAACTTTCTTCAACATTTCAACCTTATCAACTTTTTCAACCTTACTCTTTATTGCTGCAATCATTACATTCTTCGGCGTATGTTCGGTGCTGATAAAATCAAACACTTTTGTTTTATAGCCATGTGCTTCCAATAACAATGCCCGGATGGTATCGGTCACCATTTCGGCCTGGCGCTCCAGTAATATCCCGTGTTTGGTAATGCTGCTTAATACATTTGCCGGCGCCATCTGCTTGCGTATTTGCTTATGGCAGCAGGGAGCCACCACAATAAATCTTGCATCGTTTTTTATACCCTGGTAAATGGCATCGTCGGTAGCGGTGTCGCAGGCGTGCAGTGCAATCAGCATATCTGTGGCAGGCACATTGGCATGTTGTATTGTTCCCTTAATAAAGTGCAGGTTCTTATAGCTGATCTTTTTGGCAATGCTATTGCATTTCTGCACCAGGTCGTCCCGCATTTCAACACCATACATGGTGGTGTGCACCTGTTTTGAATAGGTAAGATGCTCATACAATGCAAAAGTGAGATAACCCTTACCGCAGCCCATATCCGCCACTGAAATACTATTGCCGGTGATGTGGTTTTTGATGATGCCATCAATGATCTCGATATAATGGTTGATCTGCCTGAACTTATCCTGCATATCTTTTTTTACCTGGCCATCGGCTGTGGTAATACCCAGCTGGTGCAGGTAAGGGGCATCTGCCTGTGCTTTAAAATGCTTGCTGCGGTTGTGTGAGAGATCGGAAGTTGTGCCGGCAAGACTGGCAGGTTTTGTCTTTAATTTAAATGCCGTGCCGGAGAAGGACAGCTGCAGGTCGTTGCTTTGTGTAAACGCATCAGCATTATTGAAATCATTTTCCAGTAAATGCTGCAGGGTGGTGATGGCGGCATCGCCTTCAAAATTTTTCACCATATCCTGCGTGTTGTGCCGGTAGGTAAACGAAAGATGCGGCCGGCCCTTGATGAGCACCGGTTTTATTAAAACGTTTTTAAGCGTGGCCGATTTGTCTTTTTTATTACCCAGTATAATTTTTATCAGCTCTGTACGTTTACAGCTTTCAGTAATTTTTTGTAAAAAAGTTTGCAGTGCCGGCAAAATGCATGAATTTAGTGTGAATGCAAATTTAAAATAATTGCACCTTAAAATAATTTCTCTTACAAACCCAGCAACTATATGAAGATTTCCAGGTTTCCTTTTTCTATTCCAGACTGGTCGGGCATTGAGGTAATTGAACGGGACGGGGTGAAAGGCAAGGCCAGCTCCCGCATTTTTAATATGAATGATATCCGTGTGCGGCAGGTGGAGTATTCCGCCGGTTTTTTGGCCGATCACTGGTGCCGCAAGGGCCATATCATTTATTGTGTGGAAGGCAGCCTGGAGGCAACGCTGGAAGACGGTACTGTGTTTCATTTTGCTGCAGGTTCCACCTGTCATATCGGAGATGAGGGTCAGGCGCACCGTTTTTCATCAGCCAGGGGATGCAAACTGCTGATCATTGACTAAGGCAGCTTATTCCTTTTTGTCAGCAGGCTCCTGCATTTTTTTCTCAAACTTTGTAATGGCGTCTTTTTTCATCAGCATTTTTATAAGCTGAATAATGGCCGTAATGGTAAAGATGCCACCAATGACCCAGTTGAGGTACTGCCCGCTGTTGGCAATACGCTGCACCAGCCAGCGGCCGCCAAAAATAAACACACAATTACCCAGCAACGTACCCATGCCAATGCCAATGATATAACTGTTGTATTGTGATTGTACCGGCTCCAGTATTTTTTTTGTGAACAGCACGGTGCTCCATCCAAACCAAAAAGGTATTTGCACCGGGTTGATGGCGCTCATGAGCATGCCCAGTAAAAAACGGTGCATATTGTTTTTCAGGAATTCATTTTTTGCCTCACTACCGTCTTTTGTGGCGGCCAGGAAGCTGCCCACGGCCAGGGCAACAATAATGGCCAGTGTAAGCCATTCCATTATCTTCATCAGCTTCTCCTGTTTGCGTATCCAGTCGATACCCACCAGCGATATGCGTACATAGATCATTTCCACCAGCAGCGAACCCAATGAGAAATAAACGGCATCCAAAATACTTTCCTGAATGCCTATCTGCATGGCAGCCACATTCAGCGTGCCCAGTGGCAGCGAGCCCAGGAAACTGATCATTAAACCCCAGCAAAATATTTTAATAAAACGGGTCATGCTTAGCCTATTAATGCATCAATACGTTTCATGTCTTCAATGCGTTTTTGCGCATCGCGTAAAAACTGGCGGCCTTTTTTACGGCTCCAGGGCTGTATGCCCTGCTGTTTGTTGTACATGCTTATTTTATACAAAGCCTTCCAGTGTTTTAAAATTTCCCTGTATGCACGGATGAGTGTGTAACCGGTATCGTAAAAATGATTGGGCTCCGCACCACAGCCATTATATTCCAGTATACTGAAATTTTTCCCGTTCTTCAGGTCTTCCACATTGCTGCACATGATATCGTAACGGCCATAAAAAAAATCATTGATGTTAAGACTGATTTTATCAAATATACTCACCAGCTTGTCATCAATATGTTCCTTCAGGTCAACAAAACTTGCGCCACGGTTATGGTTGGCCGCATAACTCAGCATGTATTTTTCACCTGCGGGAATGATGGTATTCCATTTATCCTTGTGCTTGTTACGGAGCTCTTCTGTTCTTTTGCTTCCTTTGGGGTGCTGCAGTATCAGTTGCTCCAGTGTTTGTGTGCCATCGCCTGTAACCTGCATTGGTATTTTGTGCAGGAAACCGGTAACGGTTCCTTTTTTTTCCTGCGGGTGACGGATATAAAAAACGCTTACTTCCATGGGATACTGCACCAGCTGCTGCACAATATATTCAAAAGGCATCAGCGAATGGTAATGCTGCAGTTCTTCTTTTGTATCCAGCTTGCGGAATAAAATGCCCTGTCCGCCGATCTCGGGTTTTACTATCAGCGGGTAAACAATCTGGTGCTGCTGCAGTTTTTGTTCAATGGAAGCAAAATCTTCTTTGGGCAGCACGTTGAATGTGGGCGGGTAAAAATCTTTTGGCAGCAGGTCGTACATTTCTTTCTTGGGTTCACCTTCCATGCCGCCAAAGGTCAGTTTGGGATTGCTGGGAGTAAAAAACCAAACATAACCGGAACGGATAATATACAACAGCCACATGGGAGTGATGGGGGCATATAGTAATTTGAACGGCCATGCTTCCCAGTGCGTGATCTTACGGAATAAATTCTTCAATATAAAATTCTTTAATGTTATAGCAGTAATCCCCTGGCAGTGCGGCTGTTTAAATTAACAGGCTGCGGTTGTTGCCAAAACGCAAAAATAAACCCTAACAGGCAAATGGCAACGACGAACATTTATTTACATTTGTTGTATAAAATGATTGTATGCATGTACCAACAATGGCCGGAATGATGGCAGAGGGCAAACAGCCTGATGTATTGTTCTGGGTGGGATGCGCCGGCAGCTTTGACCAGCGGGCGCAGAAAATAACAAAAGCCTTTGTAACTATTTTAGATAAAGTGGGTGTGAGCTATGCGATACTGGGAAAAGAGGAAATGTGTACCGGCGACCCGGCAAGAAGGGCTGGAAACGAATTCATGTTCCAGATGATGGCCTACCAGAATATTCAAATACTGAATGGTTATGGTGTAAAAAAAATTGTTACCGCCTGCCCGCACTGTTTTAACACACTCAAAAATGAATACCCCGAACTGGGTGGTCATTATGAAGTGATCCATCATGCCACATTCATTCAGCAGCTGATAGATGAAGGCAAAATAAAAATGAAGGAAGATGGGCAGTTCAAAGGCAAGCGCATCACGTACCACGACAGCTGTTACCTGGGCCGTGCCAATAATATTTATGAGGCACCGCGTAAAGTGCTGGAAGCGCTTGATGCCTCACTGGTGGAAATGAAACGCTGCAGAAGCAACGGTTTATGCTGCGGTGCCGGCGGTGCGCAAATGTTCAAGGAAGAAGAGAAGGGAACCACGAGACTAAATTTAGAACGCACCACGGAAGCTTTGGCAACCGGTGCCAGTGTAATTGCGGCGGCCTGCCCGTTTTGCAATACCATGATGACCGATGGGGTGAAGACCAACGAGAAGGAAGAAGAAGTGCAGGTACTGGATATTGCCGAACTGGTGGCAGCATCGATGAATAATGGATAATGGAATAATGGATAATACCATCAGCCATGAACTATCAACCATGAACTATGAACCAACAACCAACAACCAACAACCATGAACCATATTGATCTGAACGAACATATCCCCGCTGACTTTAACGACCACTCAAAAGTATGGATCTATCAAAGCAGCCGTATTTTTTTAATGAGCGAGGCCTTTGTCATTGAAGACATACTGAAGAATTTTATTGCACAGTGGAAAAGCCATGGGGCACCGGTGAAAGGCTATGCCAATTTATTCTTTGGCCAGTTTATTGTGCTGATGGCCGATGAAACACAAAGCTCCGTGGGCGGATGCAGCACCGACAGTTCGGTACATGTTATTAAAGCCATTGAACAGCAATTTAAGGTAAACATGTTCGACCGGCAACACCTGGCCTTTATTGTAAAGGATAAAGTGCAACTGCTGCCCTTATCGCAGTTAAACTATGCTGTGGAAAATAAATTTATTGATGCAGACACCCTGTACTTCAACAATACCGTGCTTACCAAAAAAGAGCTGCTGGAAAAATGGATCATCCCGGTAAAGGAGAGCTGGCTGGCAAAAAAAGTTCCGCTCACCCAATAGCGAATAATTGACTGCAGTTTTTTTATTAGCCGGTTTAAATACCAGGATAATGTGCCGCATTATTTTTTAATTAGAGGTTTTGCAGCAGGTTTTAACGGAACCGCAGGTTTCTTCTTCGCCTTTTTACTGAACAAATACCCTAAGCCAATACGGAAATTTCTTGTTTGGGTAAGACTGTAACTTTCCAGGTTAAAATTAGGAGCGTACGTAAACACTTTGTTCTGCTGCTGGCGGAAGGGGTCTATCACGCTCAGCGAAACCACCAGTTTCTTTTTAAAGAATTTTTGCTGCACGCCAATATTCATGCTGGTGCTGCTGCGCACGGTACCCTGCGGGTTGGCAAAACGGTTAAAGGTGAAACTGCCCGTGGCATTCAGTAAATCGTTGAACTGGTAATTGCCATTGAGCGTGGAAAATAAAGAGCCGCCGTTGTGGTAACGGTTTACGGTTCTGTCGTGCAGGCTGTACTGGTTATAACTGTAACCCACACTCAGGTTTACCTTTGCCTTTTTATTGATGGTATAACCGCCCCATGCATTTGTTTCATATTCTTTACGGCCGCTGAGGTTTTGCCAGGTGGTAGTGGTTTTACCGTCGGGCTGTAATGTGCGGATGCTGCTGTAAATATCCTGCAGCGCATTATAGCCGCCCGAAATATTGAAGTAATATTTTTTATTCCACTTGCCAAAAATGATATCGAAGTTATCGGCAAACCAGGGTTTCAGGTAAGGGTTGCCAAAACGGGTGTTGTATGGGTCGGCATAATCCACGCTGGGGTTTAACTGTGTAATGCCCGGCCTTTGTATGGTTCTTTTATAACTCAATGTAACCGTTACATCATTCTCCCATTTTTTTATAATAGTGGCAAAGGGCAGGGCGCTCCAGTAATTATTGGCGTAATCATCGCTGTTATTTACAATATCAAATTTTGTAGTGGTTTGTTCCACCTGCACACCTGCGGTAACATTAAACTCCGGTTTAATGGTATAGCGCAATGCTGCCCTGTAAAAAAATATGTTTTGTTTAAAGCTGATATCGTTGCTCAGCAGGTCATTCTTTAAAAAAATATTATCGGGCTTTTTAAGATAGCTGGTGGTTAAAATATTATGACTGGTGCTTGCAATAATACCGTTGCCTGCACTCAGGTACCATTTGTTTTCCTTCAACGGCCGGTCGTAGTTATTGCGCATGGTATAGGTATAGCTTTTAGCGTCTGTTACCTGTTGCTGGCTGCTGTCGCTCCCGTTAAAACTGTAATCGGGGTTGAGGTATTGCTGGTAATAATCCCGCTGCGATTCACCCAGGGAAGTATTCATGCCCAGAATTGTTTTAAAAACAACGCCGGCCTTTTTGCCTTTTATTGTCCAGGTAAAATTGCCATTGGGCGAATGACTGTTTGCGTTGGTATTGATAAAACGGTTGCTGAGTTTGTAAATATTATCAAAGCGGTTGAGGTTGGTGTATTGCGTTTGGTTATTGCTTTCGGCATCGCTGCTGTTGTAATATACCGTTGCATTGAATGCATTTCTTTTGTTGTAATCGTAATCAATACTGATGCGGGCATTGGGGCGCAGACTGTTGCTGCCATTGCTGCCATTGGTGTTGAAATGATTACTGGAATCGGCATAAATATTCTGCCGGATGCTGTAACTGCTTCCCTCGTATTCATTATAACCAATGCCTGCACTGGCATTGATTGCAATTTTATTTTTACGGTAACTGAAATTGCCGCTGAAAGCTTTTTCTCCTCTTGTACCATACGTAATGTTCAGCCTGCCGCTCATACCCACACGTCCTTTTTTTGTAACGATATTGATCACACCGCCGCGTTCGGTGGCATACTGCGGCGGGGGCGTGGTCATTACTTCAATCTTATCAATCATGCTTCCCGGCATGCTTTCTAACAGGTCCTGCAGCTGCTTGCCGTTTAGTTCAACGGGTTTGTCGTCAATTAAAATCTTTACTTCCTTGCCACGCAGCTGCACCTTGCCATCATTGTCAACATTCACCAGCGGCGCCTGCTTCAATAGTTCAGTGGTGCTGGAGGAGGCGCTCAATGCCGATTCGCCCGCGTTAAAAATGATCTTGCCGTCCTTGCTTTCTATCAATGGCTTTTCGGTGTACACAATCACTTCTTCCAGGTCGGTGGTTCTTTTGCGCAGTTTTATTTCGTTCAGGTCAAAGTCAAAACGTTCGGCACGCAGGTAAATACTGTCGAGCTTTAAATTGTTGTATCCTACAAAACTTATTTGCAGGCGGTAATAACCCATGGGTAACTGGTCAAATGAAAAGGAACCGTCTTTAACCGTAATGCTGCTCACAGAAAATACGGAATCAGTAAAACGGGATAAGGTAACAGTTGCACCCGCTACTGCTTTGGAGTTATCGGCATCCATTACGGTGCCAATGATGATACCGGTATTACTCAAATGTCTTGCAGAATCTTTTTGTGCATAACCACTCCATGAAAAAAGCAGCAGTATCACTCCAGGTATAAATCTCAACTATCTTTCTTTTTTAAAAAACGAATTTATTTAAATGTTTGACTGGCCGGTTAATATTATTACAGGCGGTTTTATTATTGTGCAAATGCATTCCAGCCCTGCAATGCCGCATTGGTAAAATCAAACAGGGCCAGGTTTTCCCACGAAGAACCATTGGTGGCTGTTGGCCCGCGGAAAGCCACCCAGTCGGGCGCCCAGTAACTGAACCCTATGCCATGGTTGTTTGAAATGTTGTGCACCACGGTTCTCAGATCTGTAAGATATTTTAATTGTCCTGCCGGAGATGCATCATAACCGCTCAATAATGTGGTGGTGGCACCAACAGGATTATTGGTATAATCATTCCAGCCGGTGCTGAAGGGATAGGCTGTTTCTGCAATAAAAATATCTTTATCAAAAGTGGTGGCAAGGCTGTTCAGATCAGTGAGTAATTCAGGCAGCGTGCGGTTATGCCACCAGGGATAATAGCTGATGCCCATGATATCATAAGCAATGCCCTGTGTTTTTACATTATTAAAAAACCATGCGGCGCCGCTGGTGCCGGCCACATGCAGCATGATCTTAATAGTGGGGTCAGTTTCCTTTACCGCATCAATGGCCTTTTTTACCAGCGCCGCGTAGTTGGGCCAGTTGGTATCAAAACTGCCACCCACTTTTCCTTTATCCCACAAAAAACCGCTGTTGGTTTCATTGCCTATTTGCACAATGGAGGGCAAACAGTTTTTTGCCTTCAGTGTATTCATCACTTTCAGCGTGTAATTATAAACGCTGTCGCTTAAAACAGCCAGTGATGCTGCTTGCCATGCCGCAGGAATGGTTTGATTGCCGGGGTCGGCCCAGGTATCACTGTAATGAATATCCAGCCACCAGTTAAGTCCTGCTGCCTTTATTCTTTGTGCAAATGTTTCCACTTCACTGTAATTGCTGTGGCCGGTTGCCGGTGTATGCCACAAGCGCAGTCGAACTAAATTCATACCCTTTGATTTCATGTAAACCAGCGGGTCAACAATGGTATTGCTATTGTAAAATCTTGTTCCGGCCTGTTCAATCTCGGGCAAAAAGGAAAGGTCGGCACCACGGTACGTAACACTTGCATAAGCCGGCGGATCGATCTGCGGGGTATCGCCGCCACCACTTTTTTTACAACTGCTGACGGCTGCAGCCAGCAGTAAAATAAGGGCTAGATTTTTCATGATATTGCAAGTTACGGGTTGATTTGTTTTCGTGGTGAAGCGATGCTGCCATACTGACATAAATCATTCTATTGTTCTATCTTTGTCCTGAAAAAGATTTGTGCAATGCAGGAAATACTGACTAAAGAACACGATGAAGCAAAACAGGGCGAAGCATATGCCCCTTTTGCATTAGATACTAATCAATATAAAAAACACTTTTATATAGAGAGTTATGGCTGTGCCATGAATTTTGCCGATACCGAAGTGGTGGCATCCATCCTTCATGAAAATGGTTTTGGCGCCACATTAAAACCGGAAGATGCGGACCTGATCCTCATTAATACCTGCTCCATCCGTGAAAAGGCAGAGCAAACCGTACGCAACAGGCTCACACAATTCAAACAGTATAAAAAAGGCAATAAGGGGCTGCTGGTAGGTGTGCTGGGCTGTATGGCCGAGCGGCTGAAATCGCAGTTTTTAGAAGAAGAAAAGCTGGTGGATATGGTGGTAGGCCCCGATGCATACCGCACTTTACCCGGTTTAATTGAAGAAGCCGAGACCGGGCAAAAAGCAGTGAATGTGTTATTGAGCCGCGATGAGACCTATGCCGATATTTCACCTGTGCGTTTGAACAGCAATGGTGTTACTGCTTTTGTAAGCATCATGCGTGGTTGCAATAACATGTGCAGTTTTTGTGTGGTGCCGTTTACCCGCGGCAGGGAACGCAGCCGTGATGCAGCCAGTATCATTAAAGAATGCAGGGAATTATTTGAACAGGGATACCGTGAAGTAACATTGCTGGGGCAGAACGTGGACAGTTATTATGATGACGGGCCACGGACAACTGACAACGGACGGCCGCCGGTTAAATTCAGCGAACTGCTGGAAACGGTGGCGCAGATTTCGCCTTTATTGCGGGTGCGTTTTTCCACTTCGCATCCCAAGGATATTACAGATGATGTACTGCACACCATGGCAAAGTATGAGAACATTTGCAATTATATTCATTTGCCGGTACAGAGCGGCAGCACCCGTTTGCTGCAGCTGATGAACCGTACTTACAGCCGTGAATGGTACATTGCAAAGGTTGACCGTATTAAAGAAATACTGCCCGACTGCGGTTTGAGCACTGATATGATCGCCGGTTTTTGCACCGAAACAGAGGAAGAACACCAGGAGAGTTTAAGTCTGATGGAATATTGCAAATACGACCTGGCCTATTTATATTTCTATAGCGAACGCCCGGGTACTTTGGCGGCAAGAAGATTCAAAGACGATATTCCTGAAGAAGTGAAGAAAAGACGTTTACAGGAACTGGTGGACCTGCACCGCAGTCATTCACTCGAAAGCATGCAGAAGGAGGTGGGTAAAACATTTAAAGTGCTGGTGGAAGGAACAAGCAAGAAAAATAAGGAAGAACTTTTTGGAAGGAATGACCAGAACAAAGTGCTGGTGTTTCCCAAAGAGAATTACAAGCCCGGCGATTACGTACAGGTAAAAGTGGAGCGTTGCACAACCGGAACATTAATTGGTAAAACCGTATAAATATGAGGATACCCGTAAAATATATCATCCTGGTATTCGCCTTTATTGCCGGATGGTCATCTTATGGCCGCTACAGCCTGGGACTGGGCATTGCTGCCGGGGGCGCTTTCATTGCCTATGCACTGATAGAGATACAGGACCTGAAAATTATTAACAAAGAAGAAGAGAAGTAACAATGGATCTGCAAAGTATAAAAAACCGTTTTGGCATCATTGGCAATTCGCCGGAGCTGAACCATGCACTCAATATCGCGGTGCAGGTGGCCAATACCGACCTGTCGGTTTTGATCAATGGTGAAAGCGGTGTGGGTAAGGAAGTTTTTTCACAGATCATTCATGCCCTGTCGGCACGCAAGCATAATTCCTTTATTGCAGTAAACTGCGGTGCCATACCGGAAGGTACCATCGACAGTGAATTGTTTGGTCATGAAAAAGGAAGTTTTACCGGAGCGGTAGACAGCCGTAAAGGTTATTTTGAAACCGTGAATGGCGGCACCATTTTTTTAGATGAGATAGGAGAGATGCCATTGGGCACACAGGCACGTTTGCTGCGTGTGCTGGAAACCGGTGAATATATCCGTGTGGGCTCCAGCAAAGTGCAGAAGACGGATGTGCGTGTGATAGCAGCCACCAACAAGGAATTGCTGGAATACACACACAATGGTAAATTCAGGGAAGACCTCTATTACCGTTTGAATACCGTGCCCATTAAAGTACCGGCATTGAGAGAGCGTAAGGAAGATATTTTATTACTGTTCAGGAAATTTGTGTCCGACTTTTCTGACCGCTATAAAAGCATGCCGGTGCAACTGGATGAAGAAGCGAAAAACCTGTTAATTAACTATTCCTTCCCCGGTAATGTGCGGGAACTGAAGAATATTGCAGAGCAGATATCAGTGCTTACAACAGATAAAGTGGTTACCGCCGCACAGCTCAAACGTTTTTTACCGGAGCATAATTATTCAAGGCTGCCGGTACTGGCTGGTGGAAGCGGGGCAGTAAGCCAGACGGAATTTGCCAATGAGCGGGAGATACTGTACAAGCTTTTCTTTGACATGAAGAAAGATGTGAATGAGCTGAAGAAAATGTTTTTCGACCTTTTGCAAAATCCTTCCATGGCACAGCATGCACCGGTTTACAGTGGTAATGATGCCATGCTGAAAGAACTGAATGTGCATCCTGCCACCGTACCATCTGCACAACCGGTGCTGATACAGCATAACGGGCATGATGATATTCATCACCACGAAGATGTGGAAGAGAGCCTGAGTATTATGGATAAGGAAAAGGAACTCATCATCAAGGCGCTTAAAAAACACAAGGGCAAAAGAAAAGATGCGGCGCTGGACCTGGGAATAAGCGAACGTACATTGTACAGGAAACTGAAAGAATATGATATTGAAGAATAACGATAGGGAAGGCAGGAGGCAACAGACAGGAGACAGAAGAGAGAACGGCAGCACATTGCTGCAAATAATACTGGTGCCCTGCCTGCTGTTGCTGGCTGTTACCGGCATACAATCCACGTGCAAATATGGTTTTAAAGATACTTCCCCCTTACCGGCCGATGTAAAAACCTTTCGTGTAAATTATTTTGAGAACAAGGCGCAGTATGTAAACCCGCAGCTGGCGCCGCAGTTAACAGAAAAGCTCAAGCAGAAGATCATTAACACCACGCGGCTAAGGCAGATCAATACCGATGAAGCGGATTATGATATCAGCGGTTATGTAAGCGAATACTATACTTCCACCACCGGCATCAGCGGTAACAATGCCAGCCAGAACAGGCTCAATATTTCTTTTCACCTCAACTTTAAAAACAATAAGGCGGTGGATGAAAACAAGAAAACAATTGAAGCCGATATACCGGTGAATATTGATTTCCCTGCCAGCCAAACCTTATCACAGGCCGAATCGGCCAACAGCACCAAGATCGTGAGCAATATTGTGGACGCCGTGTTCAACAAAATATTTTCCAACTGGTAACCCTGCCGGCGCTTACAAACCCCGGCAGCGGTTGTGTTGAACAATATTCAAAACCACCCCGTTTTTTTGTTTGTGTTTTTGGGTTTACTTTTGGGCCATGCACAGCCAGCTGTTAGATTCTTTTTTAAAACAAAATTATTCAGGGCTGCCTGTAAAAGATTTTTTGCAGCAGGTGCTGGAAGAACACCCGTATTTTTCACCCGCACAGTTTTTTTTACTGCAGCAGCTGAATGATACCGGTACCGGGTATGCCGCACAGGCTGCCAAAACCGCCTTACTCTTTAATAACCCGCACTGGTTACAGTTTAAACTGCATCAGGCCGCAACAATGAAACAGGCGCCTGTTGTTCCCATGTATGCTGAGAATACGGATAATGATGATGACAATGCAGAGCTGCTGGAGAACCAGGAAGACGCCCCGGCAACAGATACCATTGTAACCAATAGTGATGCCCTGTTAACAACTGAAGCGGCTGCCGCTATTGATGAAACCAACAGCGATAATGATGACGATAATGCAGTGCTTGTAAACAATAACAGCACCGTTATAACAAAAACTGAAGCGGAGCACACACCTGTTGCTGCTGAAGCTCCCGCACAAGAAGAACAACACAACATGCCGATACCTGAATTTAAGTTAGACCTTGCCGCACCCGCAGCAATTGACGAAAACACACCGGCCTTTGAACCCATGCACCTGGTGGATTATTTTGCATCGCAGGGTATAAAGCTGAGTGAGGAACTGCAAACGGGCGATAAGCTGGGCAAACAGCTGAAGAGTTTTACCGAATGGCTCAAGACCATGAAGAAAGTGCACGCGGCTGAAGCTGCCGGCAATGGCGGCAATACCGATGTGGCCGTACAGGCACTGGCCGAAAAAAGCAATGCCAATAACGAAATACTTACCGAGGCCATGGCACAGGTGTTTTTGCAGCAGGGAAAAAGGGCCAAGGCCATAGAATTGTATGAAAAATTAAGTTTGCTCAATCCCGCTAAAAGTGCTTACTTTGCTGCCCAAATCGAAAAATTAAAAGGATAGCATATGTTAGTAATATTTGGCATTTTAGTGATCATTGCTTCTGTGGTACTGGGCCTTATCGTTCTTATCCAAAACCCCAAGGGTGGCGGTTTATCAGCCAGTTTAGGTGGTTTCAGCAACCAGCTGATGGGTGTTAAACAAACCACCGATGTACTGGAAAAAGGTACCTGGATCTTTGCTGCACTGGTAGGTATCCTCTGCCTGGTATCGCCTGCATTTATTCCCAAGGGCGGTTCTCAAAGCAATAAAGTAACCGAAGGTTTGTCAACACAGCAGCCGGCTAAAGCCAATCCTGCTCCTGCAACACCGGCCAATACCACCACCATGCCAGGCGCTGCAACATCAAAAGACAGCGGTAAATAAGTTGCCAATACTTTAATAAAATATTTACGAGGCCCCGGTAATAACACCGGGGTTTTTTAATTTACTTTGCCGCAATTAATATTCAATGAAAAGAAAGGTTATTTATACCATATTGCTGGTAATTGCAGGGGCGGGTGCTTTTGTGGGATGGAAACTGCTGGGCCCCACGGTATCAGCTCCAGAAAAAAAATACTTTTATGTCAAAACGGGTTCCACTTATAAAGATGTAAAGGATGACCTGCTTTTTTTAAAGATCATACCCGGTGAGTTCTGGTTTGACCAGGTGGCCAAAAGACTTAATTACGATAAGGCGGTTAAAGCCGGCCGTTATGAAATTAAAAACGGCACCAGCATATTGAGCCTGGTACGCATGCTGCGTGCAGGCAGCCAGAGCCCCGTAAACCTTGTGATAACCAAGCTGCGCACCAAAGAAGATCTTGCAGCAAAAATTGCTGCCAATTTTGAATGTGATTCTGCCAGTTTTATTTCATTTTTGAACAATTCCGATTCTTTAAGAAGATATAAACTCGACAGCAATACTGTAATGACGGCGGTAATTCCCAATACCTACAGCATTTTATGGAATACATCTCCCTCGAGAATATTTAAAAAACTCTACAACGAACAGGAAAAGTTCTGGAACGAAGAAAGGGAGAAAAAAGCATCGGCACTCAGCATGACTCCCGCACAGGTGTACACCCTGGCCAGTATTGTGGAAGAAGAAACCAACAAGGAAGAAGATAAAGGGAAAATTGCCAGTGTATACATCAACCGCATTGAAACAGGGATGAAACTGGAAGCCGATCCCACGGTGAAATTTGCCATGCGTGATTTTGGACTGAAGCGGATCATGCATAAACACCTCAGTTATCCTTCGCCATACAATACTTACCAGAACACCGGTTTGCCACCCGGACCCATTTGCACACCATCATCGAAAACCATCGATGCCGTGCTGAATGCCCCGCAAACCAATTATATGTTCTTTGTGGCAAAACCCGACTGGTCGGGGCTTTCAAACTTTACACACGACTACACAGAACATATGGTGAATGCAAAAAACTACCAGCATTTCCTCGACAGTGTGAATATAAAATAGTACCTATCTTGTAACATGACCCGGCTGGAACGCATCATAGTAACACTGGCTCCTGTCGCTTTTATATTGCGCAAGAGCAAACACTGGCACCTGCCCGGTTTTGAAGGTGTGCCTTTATATGATGTGATGCTGTTCTTTTACAAACAGGTGAAAACGGTGGGTTTAACAGAAAGGGCTTCTGCCGTTGCTTATAACTTTATCATGGCCATACCGCCTTCCTTTCTTTTTTTATTTACACTGATACCTCAACTGCCTTTTTTTAAGAAGAAGGAAATACTGCGCCAGCTTACACTTATCATAAAAGATATCATTCCTGCCGATGGTTACAATAAAAATATCATCAGCTTTATTACAAAAACATTTTTTGACACACCGGTATTCAGCCTGCTGAGCTTTGGTTTATTGCTGGCACTGTTCTTTGCTTCCAATGCCATGATGGGACTGATGCGTTCGTTCAATAAAAACTATATGGGTTTTGAAAAACGCAAGGGACTGCATAACCGCTGGATCGCCATCAGGCTTACCGCACTGATATTTGGTTTGGTGCTGGGCTGTCTTACATTACTCATTACGCAGGGTGCTGTATTAAAATGGATGGGTGTGCGCAGTCCCTTCTGGAAAGATTTTATTTTTTATACCCGCTGGATATTCATTATTGCACTGATCTATTATTCCATCGCCTTTATTTACAAGTATGCGCCTGCTGTGCAAAAAAGATGGAAACTGGTTTCTCCCGGCACCATTCTCGCCACTTCACTCAGTATACTGGCCACACTGGGCTTTTCGGCCTTTGTAAATAATTTCGGCCGCTACAATGCACTGTATGGTTCTATTGGTACCATCATCATGTTAATGGCGCTCATCTTCATCAACTCACTGGTGCTGTTAATTGGTTTTGAACTGAACGTAAGCATCAAATCCTTAAAGCTCATTGCCGAGCACCGCGAAGCTGCCGAAAAGGCGAAGGCTGCAAAACAAACTACATAAACGGCTTTCTTTTACCCACAGCCTGCAGTAACTTTAAGAAAACTCTTTTTATGAAAAAGATATTTTTAGCAGTAACCGTTGTTGCCGCCCTGGCTTTTGCCGGCGGCGGACCTTTGCCCATTGGCAGCCCAATGCCAAAGGCAGATGTAAAGCTGAAAGATATTTCAGGTAAAATGATCAGCATGAAAGAAGCACAAAAGCAAAATGGTGAGCTGGTAATGTTCAGCTGCAATACCTGCCCTTATGTTATCAAGAACCAGCAGCGCACGCTGGATATAGCCGCTTATGCAGAAAAGAATAATGTGGGTGTGATCATTCTCAACAGCAACGAAGGCCAGCGCAATGATGAAGACAGTTATGAAGCCATGAAAGCTTATGCAAAAGAACAGGGCTATAAATGGAATTACGTGGTGGATGCCAACAATGAAGTGGCCGATGCATTTGGTGCCAACCGCACACCGGAATGTTATTTGTTTAATAAGGAATTAAAGCTGGTGTACCACGGTGCCATTGACGATAATCCCTCGGATGCAGGTAATGTGGGCCGCCCCCATTTAAAAGTGGCGATGGATGATATGCTGGCAGGAAGGGATGTGCAGGTAAAAGAGAGCAGGAGTGTGGGCTGTGCAATTAAGAGGAAGGGGTGAGAGGGTAGATGTACGACGTTAGATGTACGATGTGTGATGTGTGATATATGATGTGTGGGATTGGTTGATACGGTTAAAAAAGTTGATAAAGGAAAGCAGGAGTGTGGGATGTGCCATTAAGAGTAAAGGATAGCGGAGAGGAGAGCTGGAAGTTGGGTGATGCATATTGCTGGTTGCATGCATCAACATGATTTCACACAGCGCAGAAAACTGCACTCACCGCTCACTATTGACCATTCACTAATGCAGCGGCCGTTTTTTGATCATGCCGCCCTTGGTGTCTTTTACACTGTTCATTACAATAAATGCATTGGGATCTATCTTTTCCAGTTCGGTATTGAGTTTGTTTATTTCCAGTCTTGTTATTACCGAGTATACAATCTCCACATCCCTGGTTTCACCGGCCTTGCCATAGCCGCGTTTGCCGCTGTACACGGTAACGCCACGCCCCATTTTTTCAATGATCATTTTTCTTATTTCCTCGCTGTGCGATGATACAATGGTAACGCCGGTATATTCTTCAATGCCTTCCACAATAAAGTCGAGCGTTTTGGATGCAGCCAAATAGGTGATCATGGAATACAATGCAATTTCCACCGACAGCAAATAGGCCGCTGTTGAAAAGATGATGACGTTGATAATAATGATGATATCGCCAATGGTGGTGCCGAATTTACGGCTGAGATAAATGGCCAGCACTTCGGTGCCATCAATTACCGCACCGCCCCTTACCGATAAGCCGATGCCTGCGCCAAGGAAGAAACCGCCAAACACGGCCACCAGTAAATTATCTTTTGTAACATCGGGAAAATGTACCGTGGCCAGTACCAGCGCCAAACCTGAAATGGCCATGGCTGTTTTAAAAGCAAATTGTTTGCTCATTACAGTATAACCCAGAATGATGAAGGGGATATTGATGCAGATGATGAGCAGGTACAGCGGGATGCTGGTAAGCGCAGATATGAGCAATGAGATACCGGTAGCGCCGCCATCAATAAAATGATTGGTGAGCAAAAAACCTTTAAACCCAAATGCGGCGGAGAAGATACCGGCTGTTATCAAAAAAAAATCTTTGATATGCCGCCGCAGTGATATCATAAAACCGCGGAATTCCTTTGCTTCCTTATAACTCCCCGGGCGCTGTTTGTTCCTTAATGCCGAGCGTACGATGATATTTGTCCAGAATGCTGCCATATGTGCTGAAATTAATCAAAAAAGGGCAGGCATGCAAAAAATGAAAAGTTATAATTATCATTTTTATAAATTGTATTTTATCGCAGTTGGTCAGGCGACCAACTGCGGCGGTAAAAAAAGGCGGGCAGGCAAAAATGAAAAGTTATAATTTGAACTTGCTTACTGAACGAACTTCCATTTTTGCATATTGAAAACTCTTGTGCGCCAGCATTTACTCCAGATATAGTAAATGTTCAGTCCTGGTACGAATATGTCACCCAAGCCTCCTTCACCGCTTTGATCCCGCTGATACCTGTAACGGATCTTATTGATACCGGAAATTGCATAAGCCTGGTATTCGTATGCACTTGCTTCCTTGTAATACTTTTTTTTAGCGGTATCATCTTTACCGTTAAATGCATTGAACTTATAACTGAATGTGTCTTTCCATGTTGTGGGGCGGCGCAGCACAATACTGTCGGTGCTGATATTGTAAACACGGAAAGAGATACCTGTGTGTTTTGAATGGAAGCCAATGCTGTCGTTGTATGTACGCAGTTCCATGCTTGCGCCGGGTAATATTTTGATTGTGCGGCGGCCATTAGAAATCGCCAGCCGCTGTGCATTACTGCTGCAATGAATAATGAATGCATACAAAAAAAGCAGGCAATACTTCGGCATGCAATAAAATTACGAAAGTTTGCGGGTCAGGATGATCAAGAAGGCCCGGCAGCGGTATGCCGTTGAAAGTAATGCGACGCAACGATGTTCAACAGTATCACTGCAGCCTGTATCAAAAAAAAGTCACTTCAATTGAAGTGACTTACTATTGTAATAAAATCTAAAATCTGCAATCAACAATCTGCAATCCTTAAATGCTCCTGTTTACATCAAAATTCTCCAGTTCCTTGCTTACTGCATTTAAAAATGTGCTGCCCAGTGCGCCGTCGATGATGCGGTGATCGTAACTGAGCGATATGTACATCATGTGGCGGATGGCAATGCTGTCGCCCTGCGGTGTTTCAATTACCATGGGGCGTTTTTTGATGGCGCCCACGGCCATGATGGCCACCTGCGGCTGGTTGATGATGGGCGTACCCATGATGCTGCCAAACGTACCCACATTGGTGAGCGTAAAAGTGCCGCCATTGGTATCATCGGGTTTTAATTTGCCGGTACGTGCCGCATTGGCCAGCCCGTTTACCTGCTTGGTAAGACCAACTAAATTTAACTGGTCGGCATTTTTAATTACCGGCACAATCAAATTACCGGTGGGCAGGGCGGTGGCCATACCGATATTAAGGTCTTTTTTGATAATGATCTTATCGCCTTCCACGCTGCTGCTGAGCATGGGATATTTTTTGAGGCTTTTTACAATGGCTTCAATAAACAGCGGGGTGAAGGTGATCTTTTCGCCTTCTCTTTTTTCAAACTCTTTCTTGATCCTTTCCCTCCACATTACCAGGCCGGTTACATCACACTCCGCAAAACTGGTTACATGTGCGCTGGTATGTTTGCTGTCCGTCATGTGCTTTGCAATGAGCTTGCGCATGCGGTCCATTTCTATTACTTCCACGTTGCCGGTGAATACGGTTGGCGGCTGGTAGTTAGTGGTTGTTGGTTGTTGGCTGACAGCTGACAGTTGCTGGAGGGGAGCCTGTGTGCTTTCTGCTTTTGGCTGATAGCTTTGACCATGCTGCCCTTTATTGGCTACATAAGCCAAAATATCTTTCTTGCTTACGCGGCCATCCTGCCCGGTGCCATCAATGGCTTCCAGTTCGGCCATGCTGATGCCTTCCTGCTGGGCGATGTTGAGCACCAGCGGTGAGTAGAAGCGGATTTTAGATCCGGTTTGATCGTTGCTGGCCGGCCGTTGTTCGATGGCGGTGGTGGGCTGGTAAGGAATTTCTTCCACCACCTTGGCTTCTTCGTATTGCGGTTGCGGGGTGGCAGGTGCTGCCGGAGCGCTGGTTACAGCCGCATTGGCGCCCACACGTATGGTGGCAATAACAGCGCCGATGGGCACCACATCATTCTCATTAAATAAAACGGATTCTATTACGCCTTCGGCGGTGGAAGGCACTTCACTGTCGACCTTATCGGTGGCGATGTCTAAAACGGTTTCATCCATTTTAACCGCATCACCGGGCTTTTTATGCCATCGTAAAATGGTGGCTTCCATGATGCTTTCGCCCAGTTTTGGCATGACTAAATCTACTACACTCATAAAAAATATTAGGTGTTAACAATCGTTGTTCTGGCAGGGCAAATGTAGGTAAAAATAGTTGTTCGCTGATAGTTGTCAGATGTCAGATGTTGACGGTGGATTGTTGGCCGTTGATTGTTGATCGTTGGGGGGTGTCCGTCGTCCGTGGTCAATTGTCCATCAACTATCAACTTTCAACTGTCATCAGTCAGCTTTCAATCATCACCCTTCCTCCAAAACAAACTTCCGCAGCAAGTTCAGCGTGGTTACGGCAGTAAGCTCAATATTCTTCATCCGGTCGAAACGGAAAAAAAGTTTTTGGGTAACGATCTTATCCTTGCTGCCAATGGCTGCCCAAACTGTACCCACAGGTTTTTCGGGCATGCCGCCGCCGGGTCCCATGATACCGCTTACCGCGATCACATAATCAGATTTGATATTTTGAAGCGCTCCCTTTGCCATGGCGGTTACCACTTCTTCACTCACAGCGCCTTTATCCAGTAAGGTTTGATGGTTCACTCCCAACAGGTCTTCTTTGGCACCGTAGGAGTAACTGATCACACTGCCATCATAAAATGCCGATGAACCGGGGATGGAAGTAATCAAATGCGCAATATAACCGCCGGTGCAGCTTTCGGCTGTGCATAGGGTTTTGCCTTTTTGCAGCAGCATGTTTCCTACAACATTCTGTAAAGGAATATCTTCATTAGTGACCATGTATTCTTTTACCAATGCCTGCAGTTGCCCGAACTGTGCGTCAATTTCTTTTTCAATTGCCGGTTTATCATAGCCTGTGGAAGTAAGGCGCAAACGCACCATGCCATAGTTAGGCAAATAAGCCAGTTTGATATGTGCGGGCAATTCGGTTTCGAAATTTTGAATAAGGTCGGCCAAAAAACTTTCGCCCACACCAGCGGTAAGTAAAGTGCGGTGAAGGATTGCCGGCAGTTCAAACTGTTTGCCCAGCTGTGGTATCACAACATCTTCCATCATACCCTTCATCTCGTGTGGCACACCGGGCATGCTCACAAATATTTTCCCGTTTTTATTGAACCACATACCGGGTGCGGTGCCGCGTTTGTTGGGAATTACCCTGCATACATCGGGCACTTCGGCCTGTTTTAAATTGCGTTCAATGATGGGGCGGTTAAGACGTGTGAAGATGCTGATGACATTTTGTTTGGCGCCTTCATCCACGATCATCTTTCCGCCAAAATATTCGCACAGCAATGGTTTGGTGATATCATCGGCAGTAGGGCCAAGGCCTCCTGTGATAAGGATGATATCTGCCTTGCTGCTTTCTTCATCCAGCGCATTCCATATCTCATCCCATACATCACCAACGGCCACACGGCGGCTGAGGCGGATGCCCGCTTTGTTCAGCTGCTGTGCCATCCAGGCACTGTTGGTGTCAATTACCTGTCCTATTAAAAGTTCATCGCCAATGGTGATAATGGAAGCCTGTGTCATCGTTCTGTATAAAAGATTAATTTTAGCGCAAGATAACGCATGGTATGAAAACAAAATTATTGCTGGTTGGTTTATGCTGCGGGCTTTTTTCTTTTGGACAAAATATAAAAGAGCAGCTGGCTGCAGGCATGAAGCAACTGGAAACAGATGCGCAGTTCAAACATGCCATCATCAGTATGTATGTAACCGACAGTAAAACAGGTGTCGTGGTATTCAGTAAAAATGAAGAGACGGGCCTGGCGCCTGCCAGTTGCCAGAAAGTGATCACCAGTGCAACGGCTTTTGAATTGCTGGGGAAAGATTACAAGTACAAAACAACGCTTGGCTACGACGGGGAGATAAAGAATGGGGAGCTGAACGGTAATCTTTATATAACCGGTTATGGCGATCCCACACTGGGCAGCTGGCGCTGGAAAACCACCACAGATAAAACGGTGCTTGATAATTTAATTAATGCGGTGCAGCAAAAAGGCATTACTTCAATTAATGGAAATGTATTTGGGTACGACAGGAAATGGGAGAGTAATAACACCCCGCGGGGGTGGATATGGGAAGATATTGGCAATTATTATGGCGCAGGTGCTTCTTCATTGAACTGGCACGAGAACCAGTATGATATTGTGCTGAAGGCGGGTGATAAAATTGGCGACCGGGTTACTATTGAAAAGATTATTCCGCAACTGGAAAATGTGGGTTTGTACAGCGAGGTAGTAACTGCAAAAAAGGGCAGCGGCGATAATGCCTATATTTTTCTCGGACCTTATAGTATGAGCGGTTTTGTACGGGGTACCATTCCGCTGGGAGAAAATAATTTTACCATCAGCGGCGCCATGCCCGATGCAGCAGAACAGCTGGTGCTTACTTTTGTGAGCGGACTTAAGAAAAAAAATATCGAAGGTGTTTTATTCGCTGGTTCCTTTAACGGTATTGAAGTGGAGAAAAAAGATGTTCCGGTAAAGCCTGCAGATTTTTATACCATTACCTCGCCCGTGCTGGACAGTATCAATTACTGGTTCCTTAAAAAAAGCATAAACCTCTATGGTGAGGCCTTTGTAAAAACGATGGCTTATGAAAAAAATGGGTTTGGTACTGCCGATAGTGGTATTGCCATCATAAAAAAATTCTGGCAGCAAAAAGGCATTGAGCCATCGGCATTGAATATCATTGACGGCAGCGGACTTTCGCCCGCCAACCGTGTTACCACGCATGCGCTGGTGGAAGTGATGCAGTATGCAAAAAAGCAAAACTGGTTTCCGTCTTTTTACAATGCATTACCCGGGATCAATGGCATTAAAATGAAAGACGGCTATATCAATGGTGTAAGAAGCTATACAGGATACATCAAAAGTAAAAGCGGTGCCGAATACTGTTTTTCATTTATTGTAAATAACTTCGACGGCAGTGCCGCCACCGTGCGGGAGAAAATGTGGAAGCTGCTCGACATTCTCAAATAAAACCAAACATTCCAAATACCAAATTTTAAAACAATGGCTGAACAAAATTTTAAAAACCATTCCCGTTATGTACCGCTGTATCATTTTGTGGCATTCACATTATTACTGGTGGCACTGGTGATCAACAGCATTTATTTTTTTAAGGCAGTGGCTGCTGGCAGCGGAAGGTTGCAGGCTGCAGGTGTTGTTTGTCTTACACTCGCAGCCGGACTGGCTTTATGGTTTGGCCGTGCCTTTGCACTGCGTGCGCAGGACCGTGCCATCCGTGCGGAAGAAAATTTCCGTCATTACCTGCTCACCGGCAAGCCGCTCGACAGCCGCCTGCGCATGCGTCATATCATTGCACTGCGCTTTGCCAGTGATGCAGAGCTGGCCGCTTTGGCAAAACGTGCGGCTGATGAAAACCTTTCGTCAAAAGATATTAAGGCAGCGATACAAAACTGGCGGGCTGATTACAGCAGGGCGTAGGTAATGCATAATGTTATAATGGATAATTTGCTGGAATAGTTGGTTCTTTTTTGCAGATGGGAAGTAGTACTGTAAAGAAAGGGTAATGGATAATTTTTTTGAGCTGAACCTTGTTTTTTACACTTTCAAACCTGCTGAACTGTAACTGGCTAAAAACATTATCCATTATTCAATTATCAATTATCCATTCCAAAATATCCCTTCAGCTTTTCCTTCAGCACTTCCGGCATTTCGCAGCGTTTCATTGTTTTTGCATCAATGAAGAAGAGCGTGGTTTGCCCGGTGTTGAGCAGTTCGTCGTTTTCATTGTATATCTCGGAATGAAAAACAATCTTATGATGCGCCGGCATTTCCCTCACAATGGTTTTGATGGTGATGAGATCATCATATTTAGCAGGACGTAAAAAACGGCTTTGCATTTCCACCACCGGCATAATAATACCCATGGCCTCTGTTTCTTTATAGGTAAACCCAATTTGCCGGATGGCTTCGGTGCGGCCTATTTCGTAAAACTGTGCATAGTGGCCATAGTATACCACACCCATCTGGTCGGTAAGTGCATAATGTATGCGCAGCTGTGTTTCGGTTACAAACATTATTCGGTGATTTGGTCCCCGGTAATTTCATCTTCCGGTTCCTGGTTATTGATCCTGGCTGCAAAAAAATCTGCAAATACATTTGCATACACCAGCAGTGCGATGTAAAGCAACACCATTATCAGCTGGCTTGCCAGTGCTGTATTGCCTGCGCCATTATCATCTGTCGGCATAAAACTGTTATGTTCCCTTATTTTATTAAATCCTGTTACCAGCAGCCTGGGCAGGTTTTGCGCAATGCCATAAATGCCCATTCCAATGAACAGGATATAGAGCAGGCTGTTTTTATCTGCCGGGAAGTGAACGGGTCCATCAAAAGACGATTTGCTGCAGATCCAATTTGCCATTATGCCCGATTTTGAAATGCAAAGAAAAGCGGCCAGGAAATAAGAGCCATACAAAAAGAAAATACTGAAAAAATTTTCCATAAAACTGCCACCCCGCAGGCCGCCGTCGAACCAGTTGTACAAAGCAAAAATTACTGAAGGGATACCTGTAATAAAAATATATGCCATAAAGATCCCTGCAACGATTATTGCGAGTTGTACAATCTCTGTTTTTTTCATACTGATTGGTTTGTTTATTTACCGGTCATGCTGTCCACACTTATTTTACCCGGACCCAGCAGCAGCAGCACCAAATAACCAACCAGGTAAAGCGGTGCATTTTCCGCCTTCAGAAAAACCTCCCCGTTATTCACTTTAAATATCACCACCAGCATGGCAATGATCAGCGGAATGGTGGCGGCACGGGTGAACAATCCTAAAATAACAAACAGCGAACAAAAGAATTCCGCAAACACCACCAGCGCCAGGCTCAGTGTGCTGCCCAGTCCCATAAAGTTCATGAACGAATGCTGCAGCGAACCAAAGTTCACCAGTTTTTGGTAGCCATGCATGATCATTAAAATACCAAAGCCCAGCCGCAACAGCAGCATGGCTGTATTAAATGCACCGGCAGAATATTTGGTGGAGAGTAATTTTTTCATCGTCTTGTTTTTTCAGGTTATTGTATTTCTGTATTCAATTTTATAAAATCCTTAACAGCAAAACAAAAATACATTCGTTTAGCTTACAGCAGTTATCCACTTATTCACAATAAAGTGGAACAGTATTTGAATGAGGAGGCAATATAACTAATTTTACAACCGGCAAAAAGCCTGAACATACCAACATGATGAAGCACAAACTTTTCCTCCTGTTTTTTGCAGCTGGAATCTCTTTAACCGCCGCCGCACAGCCCAGCAACTCCGTTACTGACCCCGAAAAAAAATACAAAGACGCTAAAGAGCTTTTTGTAAGGGAACAATACGCACTGGCTTACCCGCTGTTCAAGGAGCTGAAACAACAGTATGCCGATAACAGCATCAGCAACCATGCTTATATCAATGATGATGTGAACTATTTCATGGTGGTGTGCGAACTCAAACTGATGCAGCCGGTGGCGGAGGAGGAAGCGAAGCAGTATGTGGATGTGGTGGCAAACGAACCCCGCCGCCAGCTGATGAGCTATCACCTGGCCAAATATTATTTTGCGAAGGAGGATTTTAATAATGCCATCACTTATTACGAGAGGGCCGGGCTGGATAATATCAGCAATGATGAAATTGCAGATGCCAAGTTTGAAAAAGCCTACTGCTATTTCAACCTGAAGCAGTTTGATGAGGCCAAACCCCTGTTTGATGAAGTGCACCAGCTGCCCAAAAACAAATATTACATTCCTGCCAATTACTATTATGGTTTTTTATGCTACCGCGACAGGCAGTATAACGAAGCCCTGAAAGCATTTAAGCTGGTGGAAACAATGGATGAATACAAAGGTGTGGTGCCTTACTATATTGCGGAGATCTATTATTTCCAGGGAAAGAAAGATGAAGCACTGCGTTACGGCGAAAGCGTTTTAGCCCGTGGCGGCAGCCTGGTGTATGATAAGGAAATGAAGTTGCTGATGGGTCAGCTGCATTTTGAACGCAAGGAATTTTCAAAAGCCCTGCCGCTGCTGGAATACTACGCCAACAACAGCGATAAAATCGATAAGGAAGTGCTGTACGAGCTGAGTTATTGTTATTACAATGCCAGCCAGCTCACCAAAGCCATTGATGGCTTTAAACAGCTAAGCAGCTTAAAAGATTCCATGGGGCAGAACAGCATGTATTTGCTGGGCGATTGTTACCTGCGCACGGGACAAAAGGAAAATGCCCGAAACGCATTCCAGTATTGCGCTTATAATAACAGCAACCGCACACAGCAGGAAGTATCCCGTTTTATCTATGCCAAACTTTCTTACGAACTGGGTTTCCAGGACATTGCTTTAAAAGAACTGAAAACATTTTTAAACGATTATCCCAACTCTGAATATACTACCGAAGCAAAGGAATTGCTGGTGGGCTTGCTGGCCAATACCAACAATTATACAGATGCGCTGGCATTGTACGAATCGATGGGCAAGCCAACAGCGGCCATGCAAAAAGTATATCCGCGTATTTTATATGGCAAGGCTGTTGAGTATATCAACGACCAGCAACTGGTGCGTGCCGATGAACTGCTTACCAAAGTACTTACCGACCCGAACGCCGGTGCAATTTTACCTTTTGTAAATTTTTGGAAAGGGGAGATTGCTTACCGCAACGGCAAACAGGATGAGGCCATCCGTTATTTAACCGCTTACCTGCAAAGCAGTGCCCCTTCACAGGGCGAGGCCAATCCTGCCGCTGCCAGGTATGACCTGGGTTACAGCTGGCTCAAAAAAGAAAATTACAAACAGGCGCTTACCTATTTTGAACAGGTGGCAAAATCAGTAACAGTTACATCATCACCCATGGAGCAGGATGCTTATGTACGTGCTGCTGATTGTTATTTTATGAACCGCGATTTTGCAAAGGCAAACAGCATGTATGATTTTGTCATCAACAATGCGCTGCCGCAGAGTGATTACGCGTATTTCCAAAAAGCGATGATCGCTGGTGTGAAAAGCGCTGCAGATAAAATTAAAACACTCAATACCCTTAACAAACAATACCCGCAAAGCAACCTGGTGCCGGATGTTACCATGGAAATTGCCAATACTTATATGGCCGATGAAAAATTCCGTGAAGCCATTCCTTATCTCGATAAACTCACCAAAATGCCCGAGGCGGGCGGTATGCAGCCACAGGTGTATTTAAAGCTGGGTCTTAGTTATTATAATATTGATGACAACAAAAACGCACTGGCCAATTATCAAACCCTTATTCAAAAATACCCGCAGAGCCCCGAGGCCGACGATGCGATGGACAATATCAAAAATATTTACGTGGAAGAAGGGCATCCAAATGATTACGTGGAGCTGATGCGCAAGAACGGTAAAGTGATCACGGTGAACGAAGCAGATTCGCTCAATTATATTTCGGCCGAACTCAAATATAATAATGGCGATTGCAGTGCGGCCATTACCGGATTCGGCAATTATTTAAGCCAGTATCCCAACGGGGCCTATGCACTGGAAGCAAATTATTACCGCAGCGAATGTTATCTTAAGGCGAAAGATTTTAAGAATGCACTCACCGGCTACGATTATGTAAATGCAAAAGGCGCCAGCCGCTTCTTTGAAAAATCAACACTGGAAGCAGCGCATATCGCTTATTTTGAACTGAAGGATTATACCGCGGCCAAAAAGTATTTTGAGTCACTACTGGCCAATGCGCCCAACCAGGACAACCAATTAGAAGCGCTCCGCGGGCTGGTACGCTGTTATTACCTGCTGAAAGATTACAGTACCGCCAATGAAAAAGCAAAAACACTGCTCACTAAAAAAGGCATCAGCACCGATGATAAATCGGTGGCTTACCTGGTACTGGGCAAATCGCAGCAACTGTCCAATGATTGTACAGGCGCCATTGCTTCTTACAAATCATGTGCTGCCATCAACAAAACAGCATGGGGCGCAGAGGCGAGGTACGAAATCGCCAATTGCCAGTTTACCACCAACAATCTTACAGCAGCAGAAAAATCGGCACTTGCAGTGATCAAGGAAACCGGCTCCTACGATATGTGGGTAACAAAAGCCTATATTTTACTGGGTGATATTTTCATGCAGCAGAAAGATTACTTCAATGCAAAAGCCACTTATGAAAGTGTTGCGAAGAACGCGGTGATACCGGAGCTGAAGGCAGAAGCTCAGCAAAAGCTGGATAAAGCCATTGAAGAAGAGAAGGCAAACAGCAAAGTGAGCAGCAATTAAATCCCGGCAGTGCAGGTAAAAAACAACATCATGAAAAAAGAAAATAATCAATATACAATGTTCAAAATTCAATGTTCGGTTCTGGCGGTGCTGCTCTTTATGTCGTTTTCGGCAATGGCGCAAAAAGACACACAAAAAAGGAACCACCATCGATATCACTTCATCGTACAAACCCGTTCTGCGCAACGCGGTGAAGATAAATTTTTCGGCATCACATTTAAATGCCGATACCGGCAAACCAAAAATGTTTTATACGGTGCCGGCACAAAACCTGTTTTACTCATACCAGCCCATCACCTTAAAACCGCTGGCACTGCAGCAGGATACCAACCTTAACCTGGGCATGCGCAATTTTCTTAAAGCGGGTTTTGGTAATTTCAGCACGCCTTACGTAAGTGCCGGTTTTAGTTTTGGAGATGGAAAAAAATCTTTGCTCAACCTGTATGCCGATTATATTTCCTCCAAAGGAAAAATAAAATACCAGGATTATGCGCAGCTGAATTTAAAAGCAACAGGCAGTTATTTCATGCCTAAGAATGAAGCTTATGGAAGCGTGGCCTTCAGTCAGCATGATACTTATTTATATGGTTACGATCATGCGGTGTATAATTATAAAAAAGACAGCATCCGCAACCAGTACCAGGATATCAATTTAAAAGCAGGCATCCGCAATACGGTGATGGGTGATTTTGGTATCAAATACAATCCCAACGTAACGGTCAATAATTACACACTCAAAGATAAAGTGAGTGAAAGCTCATTAATAGTGGATGCGCCCATTGAAAAATATTTTGGCGAGGCCATGTCGCTTAAGGTGGAGGGCCGTGCCGACATCACTACCTACAGCACCAAGGGCATGACCAACAATGTAAAACTCAATAACAATGTGCTGCAGGTGCTGCCATCGCTTTCATTTGCATCGCCGCGGTTTACGATCAATGCGGGTATCACGCCCACATGGGACAATGGCAGTTTTGTATGGCTGCCCAATGTATATGCCGAAGCGCAGGTGCAGGAAAAAGTGTTTTTGATACAGGCAGGCTGGGTGGGTAACTATGTAAAAAATACTTTCCGCAACCTTACCATGGTAAATCCGTATATGCTGCCCGTTACCTTCCAGAAAAACACAAAGGAAATTGAATACTATGGCGGCATTAAGGCAACCATTGGCAAGCATTTTAACTTTAACGCAAAGGCCGGGTTCATTAATTATACCGATCTGCCATTGTATATTAACGATACAGCCACCGACAGCAAGGCTTTTAAAGTGGTGTACGAAGGCAAGGCCAATAACCTGCGCATTCATGGAGACCTGAGTTATATCAGCCAGGATAAATTTACTGTTACCACTGGTCTTACCTTAAACGGCTATACAGGTTTTGTAAACAAGGCATGGAACACCGTGCCGCTGGAACTGAATGCATCATTGCGCTGGTGGGCATTTAAACAGGTATTGCTCAAGAGCGATTTCTATGCGTTTGGTGGCGGCAACTATATTGAAAAAGGAAATGTATCCAAAACATTTGCCGGTGGGGCCGACCTGAGTGCAGGCATGGAATTTAAAGTGAACAAAACCTTCAGCGCATGGCTGGATGTGAATAATATTTTAAACAACAAGTACCAGCGCTGGCATAATTACGAAGTGTACGGGCTCAATGTGCTGGGCGGTGTGCGGATTACGTTTTAATTTTTTGTAACGGGCAGCAGTGCATACACCAGCTTTTGTTGTGTCACTCACTTCAGCAGTTAATCATTATGCAGCCATGCACAGTTCTGGTTTCGGCGGCATACTTTCAGCATAAATAATCGCTATAACAAAAACCGGCTGCAATTGCAACCGGTTTTGTTTTTCTGATGCTTGTACAAACTGTTATTGTATCACAAAAGCGATACGCCCTTCGCCGGTTTTAATATAATAAGTGCCTTTTGAATACTGCGACACATTGAGCAGGCTGCTGCCTGCAGGAAAATCTTTTTGCAGCATTTTTATACCATCGCCGTTATATACAACAACCCTGCCTGCTGTTTTTAAAGTGATAGTGGCTGTACCATCGGTAACCGGGTTTGGAAATAATTTAATATTGCTGGTACCGGCAGGCCTGTTCACCAGTATTTTGCTGTAACTGGTTCTTCCATCCATATCGGATTGTATAAGCCTGTAATAGTTGATGCCGCTGCCTGCCTGTGCATCACTATAGTTATAATATTTTTCACTGCTGCTGCTACCAGCTGCGGCCACTGTGCCAATATCCGTCCAGTCGCTGCCATTACCACTGCGCTGAATTAAGAATGACCTGCTGTTTATTTCTGAGGCAGTGCTCCAGTTCAGCAATACAGCGCCGCTGGTTTGCCTGGTACTGCTAAAGCTTAACCAGGTAACAGGAACCACAACTGTATAAGTAACCTGAACCTGGCCTGCATTGGTCCATGCAATATTACCATTTGTTGTAACCACACTTGCCCCGGTAACGCTGTTGCCTCCAATGCTGCCGCCATCGCCTGCAGTTTCTCCGCCTGCTGCATGCACGCCTCCACCCAGTGAACCATACTGGCCACCACCGCCACCGCCACCGCCGCCGCCATCACCAACAGCAGAAGTGCCGTTACCGCCGGTATTGGAAGTGCCGTTTGCTGCATAGGTATTATTGCCTGCATAACCTGAATTGGCCATGTTTGCCATGCCACCACCACCAGATGCGCCGCCTGCAATAATTTTTATAACTGAATTGATGGTAACAATTGATGCTGCGCCGCCGCCACCACCACCGCCGCTCGATCCGCTGCTGCCGGCATTACCACCAGCACCACCATTATAGGCTGCAGCATAAGAAGAAGTGCCTCCACTACCGCCACCGGTACCAGTTATACTGTTGGCGCCATTGGTGCCCTTGCCACCCGGATAAATACCAATTGAATTGCCAGGAGATACCGTGTAGGTTGCCAGTACATAACCGGCATTGCCTGCTGCTGCATTGGAACAGCCTGCGCCGCAGTCCTGCCCGCCGGTGCCGCCACCGCCGCCATATACTTTAATGCTAACTGATGTTACACCTGCAGGCACCGTCCATGTGGTGGATGTGGTGTAGGTGTTGGTGGTTTGCGCCTGCGTAATATGTGCGGCGCCTGCCACAAGAATAAACAGAATGCTCTTTTGTAAATAGTGCTTCATGTGTGATCTGGTTGGGTTATTATGAAACGAAAAAAACAGGCTTCCTTATTTTTCCAACATAACTGTAAAATTTTCAGCAGGCATTCATAGCAGTTTGCGACAATGGTTTTACTGTTATGTTTTAAAAACACAATATCTAAAATGCAAAAAGGGAGTAAAAATTGTTTATATAGTGCAGAGAACAGGAAATGATTTGTTTTTTCGGTGAGGTGGTAGTGGTTTTACTACAGTGTGGACGGCTGAAGTAATAGGACAGGAGATAGAAGACAGGAGATGGGATGATTGTTTGTTTACGGATGTATGGTTGTTATTAGTGAGCTGATCAATGCCTGTACTGCCATAAGGGTGTTGTTATCTGAGATAAGGTTTACCGTTAGTTTTGTTTTAATGAACGGTATCAGCAACCGGGAGCTTTCTGGAATATTGCATTCAATTACCAAAAGTGTTTCCATCAATGCGGCATGTGCTTTATAACCCTGTGAAGAAGCGGTGATGAGCGCCGTGGGTTTATGGGAGAATACCGTGGTGGATACGGTCCAGTCCAGCGCATTTTTTAAACTGCCGGGCACACCCATGGCATATTCAGGGGTGCAAATGAGCACGCCATCGGCTGCTTTGATCTTTTCACGAAATACGCTAACCGCTGCAGGCGGGTTATCGTTGTCAATATCGGGATTGAACTGCGGTAAAGTTGCCAGGCCCTCAAAGATTTCCAGCGTAAAATGTTGTTCATATAACGCAGCGATGATCTGCAGTAATAGTTTGTTGGATGATTGTGCTCTTGTGCTGCCGCAGATTGCAAAAATATTCATGTTGTTTGTGACTGTTATTTACCATTAATTGTTTGCTGGAAACCATCCGGTCATACTATGCCATTACCGAAACCATTTCCAATGCGGTTTGCGCCAGTGCTTCATCCCCCGTTATTTTTATTTTATGCATCACATCAGCCGGGCGCAAACTTTTTGAAAATAATTTCCATGCAGTATCGGGGTCAATGGCAACACTGCAGCTGATGTTGTCTGCTGCATTTTTATGCAGCTGCCATGTGCCGTTTGTTCTTATGATATACCATGTGCCGCCAGTTTCACCGGTAACCGTTATGGCCACCGCAGTACCTTCTGCTGCTGCGATATCGCGGTAAGTATGCGGCAATGCCATCATAAAAATATCAATGAATGGATAGAAGAGTTCTTTTGTCATCAGCCCGGGTTTGTTCACTGCATCCCTTATCTGCTGCTGGTGCAGCCATTTTTCGGTATATTCCCTTGCTATTTCCATCCAGTTCCTGCTTTCATCCTCACCGGCCCATGCCACCGGGAAGGGCGAAATGCCAAAAGGGTCCAGTGTTTTGAAATAATCACAAAAAAGCGGGCCGGTCACTTCATGCAGCAATAGCAGCAATTGCGGGCTCATCCTTTTCATGGCCTTTACCCAGTCGGCATTGAGCCCGTTGAGAAATTGCAGCAGTTCTTTGTACGAACCGATATCTGCTGTTTCGCCGTTATAGCCGTCGCGGAAAACGGATAAAATGCGCACATTGCTGTCGAGCAAATGTGCCGCCACATCTTTAACCTTCCATAGCCGGGCAATGGTTTGTGCCTGCCATTCCTCAGGGCTTAATGATCGTAACAGCTCCAGTAATTTTTTATCCAGCACCGGCAGCAGGTGCACCACATCAATGGGTATGGTAGGATGCTCTGGCATATTGTTTTCTTATTGGAAATAAAGTTAAGCCCAAAGTGCAAAAGCTATTCCTTCCCGTTATGCAGAAATATCAAGTATTTCCACTTCTTCCGGTATTACAAACAATAATGTACAACCGGTGCTGCTGGTAACCGCATGTTTAAAGCCCGGTGGCGTGTACAGGTAATCGCCCTGCTGCAGTGTAACGCCTTCCAGGGTTGCACTGCCTTCCAGTACATAAATCTCTTCCCCGGCAGGATGGTTGTGGTAAGGGTAAGATGCGCCCGCTTCAAAATGCAGTAATATGGTGGTGGAGCGCTGTTTGCTTTCATCGTAATGAAGGGATATGACCGAGATGCCATTGTAGTGAATGCCTTTTTCCACCAGCGGCTGCCATTGTTTTTGCCCGCTGCGTACAATGTAATGCTGAATGCCTGTGTGCATAGTTAAACTGTTTTATTTTGAAAGTAAATGATCGATGCTAAATGTATAAGCGGGCATGGTGGCCAGCAGCAATGCACCTGAACTGAAGGCAAATACAGAATAGTCCAGCGGTTCTTTTACGCCATACGACCAGGCCATCGCCAGCGCAAAAAGAAAGGTGAGCACTGCAGCACCATAAGCAGCCATGCGTGTTTTAAAACCAAACAGCAGCAGCAATCCAAATAAGGTTTCCAGAATGGTGCTTGCAATTGCAATGGCGGGACCACATTTTTTTGGTGCAAATGAATTCACCTCGCCGGTATAGGTCAAAAAATTATTCCATCCTGATGAGTGGTGCCCCCACAGACTTAACCTGCTGGCAACAGCCGATAAAAAACCGGCAGCCAGTGACAGTCGCAGCAATACTGCGGCAGTTTGTTGTGAAAAGGAATTGTTCATTGCGTTGTTTTTTACAACACAAAATTGAAACATCTGCCTGCCTTAAAGAATAGAGAATATAGCGGAAAGCATGTAATATTTACAGTGCATGTTTTTCCCTGTATGTTTTGGGAGAAAGTCCTGTTTGCTTTTTGAAAAAATTAGAAAAGTAAAACGGGTCATTAAAACCGAGTGCATAGGCCACTTCCTTTATGGTAAGACTGCCATAAGTGAGCAGTCGTTTTGCTTCGGATGTAACCAGTCCGTAAATAACATTCTGCGCAGTTTTGCCTGCATGCAGTTTGGCCAGTTCATTCAGCTTGAGCTCGGTGGTGTTCAGCATTTTTGCAAACTTTTTCACCGTATAGCTGTGTTCAAAATTATTGCGTACGGCTTCCAGAAATTTGAGAAAGAGTGCATCAGGTTTCCATATCTCATCGCCACGGTTCACCTTGGCCCGGTTAATGGCCACCAGCAGCAGTTCAATGCGGCTGTGCACCGAAATGAGGTATTGATACGGCTGTTGTTCCAGTTCTTCTGCAATCAGCTGCAGCTGCGTTTCCATTACTGACCGGTCTGCCGCTATCACTTCATTCATTGCAAAATGGCAGAACAAACCATTGTGGAATACCAGTTCTATATCCTTATCGTCTTTGCAAAAGAAATCCAGCGTGAATTCCAGTACCCGGCCCTTTGCTTTTGTGCTGCTGCTGATGCTGTGCACCTGCCCGGATGTAATGGTGATTACATCCCCGGCTTTTAAGGTAAAATCTTTTTCATCAACGGTCACGCTTATGGTGCCGCCGGAGCAATACAACAGCACATATTTCATCACCCTGCGGGGATAAACCGGTCTGTTTTGCAGCAGTTCTTTTATTTCTACCATCTGGTTTATTGTTCTGGCTGCAAATTACTGAAATGATGACTTTGATGATATGAAGAAGCACAGGCGGGTTCAATGCCTGTGTTTTCGGTTGAAGGCCTTTTAAAATAATTGCGGCTATTTGTTATAATATCCCGTATTGTTTATAAGTATAAAACATGCTGCCATTATTTTTTCAAAGGGCCGCAGGAATTCTTTCTCACCATTCATATACACGCAATTGCTCAGGAACATTCCAACAGTTCCCTCCAGTATAAAAATGGCAATGCACCGGTAAATGACAAATACAATAAGAAAATTAAAGTTTCCGCAATAATCCACAATTTCTTTGGGAGCATGTGAGAGTAACTGGTAATACAAAAAAATAAATACAATGCCATCCAGTAAACCCGCTATTATCTTTTTCAACGGGCCTGATTGGCGCAATGTTTCACTGCCGAAATCAAAATTGGAATTTGTCTGCATCTTGTACGTTTAAATAAGTTAACAAAATGGTTTATCCAGACTTTTTCATGCTTTGCTTACGGGGCCTTGCCGGAAGATACGGTCACCCTTAAGGCTGTTATAAAAATAATAAAATTTTTCAATGCTTCAGTTTTTTTCAAGAATGGTTTTAGTTACGGCGGTTTTTGTCAGCAACAAGTTTCCGCTGCAATGGGTTGTGCGGGCAACAGTTTATTATCACTTTTTGCAACAGCCATACAGGCTTCACTTTTTATAACGACAGGGACGGGCTGCGCCACCGGCAAAATACTGTGTTTTAAAGTCTACTATTTTAATAGGATAATCTGATAAATATCATATGCCGGTATGCGCAGGCTCATCAGCGGGGGGAGTGGCTGCCAATATCTTAGCGCTCATTAATTGATATGCTTATGCCGAAGCGTATTTTCATTGTATTGCTTGTGGCCTATTGTTCTTATTCCTGCCTGGTATACGCTTTCAGTGCAAAAGACAATGACCGTCCTTCTGCTGCTGCCAGTTCAGGTTTCGAACACTGGCAGGCCAATAACTGCCAGGCCTGCCACCAGTTGTACGGACTGGGCGGGTATATGGGACCCGATCTTACCAATATTATTTCCGACAGTACAAAAGGCGCCATTTACGCTGCCGCATTTATAAAAGCCGGATCTGCAAAAATGCCCAATTTTAATTTACCCGATACAGCGGTGAATGAACTGGTGGCTTTTCTTGTATGGGTGGACAAAAGCGGGCGCAGCATGGTGCCTGCCGACAGTGTGAACAGTTTTGGTAATTATAAACTCGATCAGCATTGATATGAATTTTCTGAATAAAAGCTTTATTGGTTTTGCGTTGTTATTGCTAATAACCAGTCTTTTTTTTGGCTGCGTGGCTGCATTGTCTTTTTTCAAAGCAGAATATTTTACCAGCATCATGCCGTTTCAGCAGCTACGGCCATTACATGTTTCCGCTGCATTGTTCTGGATCATAAGTGCTGCCGCAGGCGGCATACTGGTGTATAAGGATGAGGTGTTTCCCGTTACCAGGCCATACAAAATACTGGAGCCGGGTTTTATGATCTTATGGGTACTTACCATTATTCTTGTACTGGTCAGCTATTTTTTTGAACAGTATGGCGGCAGGGAATATTGGGAGTTTCCCCCGTTTATTAACCTGTTTGTATTACTCGCCTGGCTCATTTTTATGCTGAGTTTTTATATACCGCTATTCAGGCAAAAGACCAGGCAACCCGTATATGTCTGGATGTGGGGTACGGGCATCCTATTTTTTCTTTTTACGTTTATTGAACAAAACCTCTGGCATTTTGAATGGTTCCGGCATTCTTTTATCAGGGAGATGACAGTGCAATGGAAGTCGAACGGCTCAATGGTGGGTGCATGGAACCAGATGATCTACGGCACTTCATTATACATCATGGCAAAGATCAGCGGCGATGAAAAAATTGCAAACAACCGCACCGCTTACTTCTTTTATTTTTTAGGACTTACCAACCTGGTATTTAACTGGGGCCACCATATCTATAATATTCCCAATGCAGGCTGGATCAGAACCGTATCTTATACCATCAGCATGACGGAGTGGATCGTTGTCATCAATATCATTCAGGGATTTAAAAGAAAACTGGATGAAGTGTGCCGGTTCAACCATCTTTTTGCCTGTAAATTTATTTTCGCGGCTGAGTTCTGGGTGTTTATGAACCTGCTGCTGGCGCTGCTGATGTCGGTGCCGGCATTAAACCGTTATACGCATGGTACGCATATTACTGTGGCACATGCCATGGGTACCACTATTGGTATCAATACCATGATATTACTGGGTAGCATTGCATATATGATGGGTTTGGATAAGAAAAATCATCACCATTTAGTATTACAGGCAGGTTTCACCATTGCACAATACAGCCTGGGTGTTTTTTGGGCAGCACTAATTTTGGCAGGGCTGGTAAAAGGTTACCAGCTGAATGTTGTCCATCAAACCAGTTTCAGTACTATTATGGAAATGGTGAACCCTGCGTTAAAAGTATTTATGTGGAGCGGCTTTGTACTGGCAGCAGCGCTTATTGGGGTTGCTGTTTCGTTATTGCGGCAGCTGCAAAAAAAAATCTGAACTGTTTGCCGGTATGATCTCACGCTTCATCACTACCCGCAATTTTTACGGTCTCCGTCTTTTCCTTAAAATGAAACAGGAAGGTTACAATAAGTCCGAGTGCACAACCAGCCACCACGGCAATCACCCGCTCCAGTGCCGTATCCCATAAATGTTTTCCTTCCTCATGCATGATAATGATAATGGTGGCGGCCAGTGCCGATCTGATCGCCGCATCAAATTTCAGCAAGTAACAGCAGCTGAGTGTGATGGCCAGCGCAATGCACATGCACCACATGCCGGGGTTCATCAGTAATAAACAAAGCAGGCCAACACCTGCACCCACCAGGTTTGCCTTTATTCTTGTAAGCGCCAGCGGCATGGCGTCTTTGCCATCGGCAGAAAGTACCAGTATCACCGATATGAGGCACCATGCAATATCGTGGTAATGCAGTGCGGCCGACAACAGGTATACCACCAGCACCGCACTCACACATTTGGCTGCATACACCAGCAGGCTTTTGATCCGCTCATTCATGGTTTGAAAATTTACGGTAAAGGTAAAATGGAATTGCGGCGGAAAGGCGCATCATTTTTCCGCAATACGGCTCATGGCCATTTCGGCAATGGCGGTAATGGTAAGACTGGGATTGACGCCAATATTTGCCGATATCATACTGCCATCGCAGATGTACATGTTTTGATAATTGAACACATGGTTGTCTTTATCAATCACTCCTTCGCTGTCGTTGCTGCCCATGCAGGCGCCGCCAAGTATATGTGCGGTGGAAGGAATACCCAGTAATGTTTCGTGTGCCATTACCATGGCCTTGCCGTTCACGATCTTTTCTGTTTTGTGTGCAATATCCTGCGCTATAGGATTGAATGCGGTTGGGGCAGTACCTGAAGAAAGTTTAGTTGATATGCCGCTCCGGCGGTTGCGCACCATCCGCAGCGTGGAGTCGATGCTTTCCATATACAGTAAAATATGGGTGCGCTTGCTCCAGTCGTCCACAAAATATGTTTTAAAATTCCGTACCGGTTTTGATATCCAGTCGTACAGCATTTTGCCCAGCCGGCCCAAAACGGTTTTGCCCTGTACCATGGGTGCCATCAGCAAACGCCAAAAGCCGGCGCCTTCAGAATATTTTACCGGCTCCACGTGCCTGTTAGTGTCAATATTTACAATGGAACCAATGGCAATGCCTTCGGAAAAACTGGTGGCTTTGTCAAACGTGGTTACGCCAATGAGGCTTTCAGAATTCGTGCGCACACCATTGCCCAGTGTGCCGGACAAACGCGGCAGGGTGGTGGTTTGCAGTTGCAGTAACAGCGGTACGGTACCCATTACGCCACCGGCAAATACAATACCTTTTGCAGTGAATGATTTTTTTGCAGGAAAATAACGGAGCGATTGCTTTACCTGCACGGTATAACCGCCATTGCCATCGCCGCCATGGGGAATTACATTGTACACTTCGTGTTCTGCCAGTATGGTGGCGCCATGCTGCATGGCCAGGTGCAGGTAATTTTTATCCAGCGTATTTTTTGCATTGAAACGGCAGCCCAGCATACAACCGCCGCATAAAGTGCAGCCCGTGCGGCTGGGGCCCTTGCCATTGAAATAAGGATCATCCACTGTTTCGCCGGGCTTGCCAAAATAAACGGCCACATCTGTTTTTTCAAAAGCGTTGGCATTGCCCATCTCTGTGGCCAGCAGCTGCATCACTTTATCGCTGCGGCTCATGTACGGGTGTTGTGCTGCACCCAGCATTTGTTTGGCTGTTGCATAAAAGGGTTGCAGTTCTGCCTCCCAGTTACGCAGTCCGCTCCAGCTGCCGGTATTAAAAAACGGTGATTTGGGAACGGGCAATGTATTGGCATATACCAGTGAACCGCCACCCACACCCACGCCGCTGAGTACCGCCACATGACGGAAGAAGGTGAGTTTAAAAATGCCATGCCATTTGAAAGAAGGCAGCCACATCCATTTTTTCAGCTGCCAGTTGGTGGTGGGAAAATCAGCAGGTTTGCTGAACCATTTGCCTTTTTCTATTACCAGTACTTTATAACCTTTTTCGCTCAGCCGCAATGCTGCCACCGAGCCGCCGAAGCCGCTGCCGATGATGATATAATCGTAATCGTGGTGTTGCAACTGTGGTGTACAACTGCAGTTTGGTAATGCAAATCGTTATTGCAATGTAGATATTTTTTTGAATACCACAGTTGCTGGTCAGCGACCAGCAACGGAAGCGACCAGCAACGGCAGCAAGGCTGTTGGTCAGGCGACCAACAGCGGCCAACGATCAACTGTCATCTCTCAATACGCCGATAACTTATCAATCGTTTTTACCTGCACCGGGTTAAAAGCCGCATCTGCCTTACATACCAGGTAATGTTTGGCAAAGCCATCTAAAAAAGTATTGGCAGGCATATTGAAAGTAATGGTTTTTACGCCCTGCGTGGGATGGTATAAACCATTGGCATCTTTAAAATGCAGGGTGAGTGTTACCTGGTCAATTTTCCATGCATCGGTAAAAATATTGGCTTTATATTCTATCACTGTACCCAGCCCGTTAAGACTGAAAGAAGCAAGACTGGTGGCAGGATTTACAGTGGTGGAAGTACCGGACATAAATAACAACAGGCGCAATATACGGGAGGAATTACTATAAAACTCCAGTTCATTCTTTGCGGTTCTGCTAACAAATTCATTATACGTATCACTCAAATTTTTTACCTGGCTGGGAATTACCCGGATGTTTACTTCTGATTCTTTTTCCTTGTTATCGGCACCGGTATTAATAGTGATAAAGGCATCGGTTAAATAATACTGCGATGGATTTACCGAAGGATTGTATGTACCCTGGTATCCCCTGAAAGTATAAGTAACAGAATTGTTATTTTCATTTGTTTCGCTGATGCGGTTGTTGTTATCCACCACTAAAATATAGTTATAATTACTGGCTGTGTTAAAATAGTGGTCTCTTGCTAGATTAAAAACACGCAGGGTGCCTTCGGTTTCCTGCCCGCCATTTAACAGGCTGGAAAAAGTAGTGATAATATGCCCGCCCGCAGCATAGTAATACTTTCCATTCACCATATAATTTGGCGGCGTGCCTGTAGGTATTGTTTGCGGGTAATCTATATAACCCTGCACACCCACATTGTTCAAGTCCACCGCATCTGCACCATTGTTTTTTACGGCATATGTAAGTGTAATGCTTGTGCCGTTAGCGGGGTCAAGTTGGAATGATTTTATGCGGATGCTTAAATCCTTCCCGGCAGGTAAACCGGTGGATGCGGGAGCGGGTACTTTTTTTATTACATCCGGAACAGGGCGCTCTATTTTTTGTACTTGTGCTAAAGCAGCAATACTGCTGATTAAAATACCGGTTGTGATGATTACAAACTTTTTCATTGCAACATGTTTTATTTGATGCAGTAAAAATGCGTTGCTAAAGCTGTATTTGCCATCCTGTAAAAAAGGGATTTTTAAAGCAAGGGTACAAAAGCGAAGGATTACAGTACAATATTGCAGTTTGCCGTCAGGTAAATTACCCTTTCAATTCATGGCTGCGGTTGATAACCGGCCGAACCCAACAGTATTGCGATACAGCTGCGGGGAAACATCGGTATTGGTTTTAAAAAACCTGCTGAAGTAATATTCATCATCGTAACCCAGTTCCCATGCAATTTGCTTTACCGGTTTATTGGTTAAATACAATTCACGCTTGGCTTCAATAATGATGCGTTCGGATATTAATGAAGTAAGCGTTTTGTTCAGGTGTGTTTTGGTGATTTTTGCCAGCGCCTTTGGCGTAATGTGCAGCATGGCGGCATAATCAGCAGCAGTGTGTTTTTCTTTGTAATTTTTTTCAATGGCTTCTTTTAACGATTGCAGGATAAAAGGTTCTTTTAAACCTGCCATGGCATTTTTTATTTCGGTTTGCTGGCCGGCCTTTAGACGGGATGCCGTTATTAAAAATATTTTCAGGTAGGAGATGAGCAACTCATATTGCGCCAGCGCCGCATTTTGCATCTCTGTTTTCATCTGCCCAACCAGCATTTCAAACACTTTCTTTTCTTTGTCGCCAACGCTTACTGCGGGCGGCTGGTAAATATTATTGAATAAAACCCCGTTACAGGCCACTTCCTGGTGGTGTTTGTGAATGCAAAAAAAATCAGGATGAAACTGTATGGCAATACCCGTTAAATCATCTTCAGGTGTAAGCATGAAAGGCTGGTAAGGAGAGAAGGACATCAGTGTGTCTGCAGTGAATGAATGATCCGAAAAATCAGCTTTCAGTGTTCCGTTTCCCTGTTGTATCCATACCAGTGAATAGTAATTGTTGCGCTGTATATGGTCGAAAAAGTCATTGCTTTCAAAAGAAAATATTTTAAAGGCAAGATTACCGTTTTGCGGATCAATAAGTGTTAATGCATTTTGACTGTTCATCTTAATTGTCTTTCTGATTCATGAATGGGTAAATCATTGATGCTGGCAAACCGTTTTCTCATCAAACCATTTTCATCAAATTCCCATAGTTCGTTACCATAACTCCTGTACCACTGGCCCGAATGGTCGTGCCATTCATATTCAAACCTTACGGCCATCCTGTTTTCCCGGAAGCCCCAAAGTTCTTTTTTTAATTTGTAATCCAGTTCTTTTTGCCATTTCCGGTGCAAAAATTCTTTAACCTGTTCCCTGCCTTTCAGGAATTCAGTGCGGTTTCTCCATTCCGTATCTGTGGTATAGGCCAGGCAAACCTTATCCGGGTCTTTACTGTTCCAGGCATCTTCTGCCTGCTGCACTTTTTGCAAGGCCGTTTCCATTGTAAAAGGCGGCAGCGGGTATCTTTTTGTTTCCATTGATATTTTTTTTTAAGATCATGGCAAGGCAGGGCCTTGCCATGAAAAATGTGTCAGACAGGTTTTGCAACAGGGAAATCGATGGCAACTTTTGTAATGGCATGCAAATAATTCATGGCCGATTTTTCTGCCACCAGCATTACCAGTTCCACCACCTGTCCCTTTGTATAGCCCGCATTTAAAAATTTGTTTAAAATTGTTTCTGCTATAAAACCTCTTTTTGCCGTAATTTCCTTTGCCAGCTCCACCAGTGCATTCAGCTTTAAATCAAAAGCGGCACCGCCTTTTCTTATTTCAATGGTTTGATCTTCGGTGAGCCCGTTCATGGTGCCCAGCAGGGTATGTGCCGACTGGCAGTACAAACATTCATTCACCTGGCTTACCACTAAATTGACGGCTTGCTTTTCCTTGTTGGAAAATGTGGTTTTCGCATTTTGAAATGCAAGGTAATTGCCCAATGCGGTATCCGAGTGCGCCATTACCGCATACAGGTTTGGAACCATACCGAGACCTTTTTTAAGACTGTCGAAAATTTCCTGGTTGTTTGCAGATACATCTTCCCTTGATGGAATGTTAAAACTTGTCATTGCTTTTATTTTTTAATTGCTCGTCGTTATTGACAGTGCAAAATTGCAACGACAGGGGCTGGTTTAAAATGGATGGAAGGCGTGGATGGATGGACAATTTTCCATCCCGTGATCAGCCCATTTTTAAAAGCTTTGCAGGAATGTTGATTTTTATCTTGCAGGATACTACCGGGTTTCCGGTACCCTGCAATGCATGACAAGCTAAAATCCTGCCCGGTATCACACAAAACAGGTTTTGCATAAAACAAACAGCCGGCCATAACGGGGCCGGCTGTTGCTGCTTGCACAATTTGTGATCAGTCTTTCACACAACGAACAGATAAACCATTCGCCAAACTGCTGCTAAAGCGCCATACCCAGTTACTGTTGGTTTGGTTATAGATGGTCCAGCTGCGGGCCCAGGATTGCTGGTATTGCTCGGTGGTCCAAAAATGTCCGCTGCTCCCCCGGTTAGCAAAAGTGCCCGACCGGGTACCACCTGGCAATGCGGTAAAACCGGTGCTGTTGGTGGCTTCATTGTTGGGGCTTAACCAGTGTGCCGTGCCGGTTTCCCTGAGATGCTGTCCTGC